>Ga0315915_1002628_pt1 | contig 22742 bp, 9 predicted proteins | sample MpolbnodulesMG_FD_207738 | JGI IMG/M metagenome (GOLD analysis project Ga0315915, IMG submission 207738) | Medicago polymorpha root nodule microbial communities from Los Angeles, California, United States - branched nodules | ecosystem: Host-associated > Plants > Roots > Nodule | place: USA... | reverse complement strand
GGTTTCAGTATTAAAAGAGTGGTCTTAGTACCATATTGAAGGTGTAATTCTCGAACGGTTTTCTACAGTGCAGTAGTTAACCGCACAGTTGTAGCTGGGCTTGTTTTATCCTGGAGGCAGCGTGGTTGATAGTCTGCCTTGCACAATTTTGGGCAGTGCCACGAAACGTCTTAAAGAGAGCGACCTGGTCGTGACTCAACCTGTAACAACTTCGGTAGAAAATAGAATTTGGAAAACCAAAATACAACAGTTTGGGAATTCAAAAACAACAGAAGGCAAGTAAATGTAAATTCATGTGATTGGCATCCAACTTAGCAAGCTTGATATTAACATTTTATTGACTCATTCGCTCTAAATTTATTTTATCAAAAAATAATGAATATAACAATGTGTCACGTCTCATTAATAATTTAATGATGTTCAAAATCATTGTTAATTGTGTTCATTAAATGATTAATGAGTTGTGAGATACTTTTTATAACTCTCGTCCATTAGTATTATATTGTGTGTGAAAATGCTCGAACCATTGATCTCTTATCATTTATCTTTTAACTTTCTTATCGTCAAAGTTACTTAAAAGGATCAAAGAGGAATTAGAATAAAAATAAGAAATTGAGATACTGATATAATACAGCTTATTATAAAATGTAGAAAAATTGCAAATTCAATTCAAATTACAAATAATCATAAAAGGAACTAGACAAAAACAAAATATGAATGTTATATCATATAGTTGCATATTTTGCTGATAGATTGACACATTAAGGTGATTATATATCTACCTGACAAGCTAGTTAAAAGCTGATTCTACATAAAATTGTATGACATACGATAAAGGAAAAGATCATTTATACAAATTGAAATGGATACAATATAAACTCACAAATATAAACAGAGTAAACCTTCAAGATAAATTTGATAAAACAAGATTAAAATTATTAAGGTACATTATAATATTCATAATATGCAGACTTGAAAATCCACATTGTAAACAAGGTCAAATTAATAACCAACAGTCATAATTAATTATTCAATCCTACGTTGATAATGAACATGTTGTCCTTTCGCATCAAGCTCGTCAAATATTTGGGTGTTCAAATTAAACCAGGATAGTCCTTCTCCTTCTCTTTTTCTTTCGAAGAATATAAGCTCAGTACCTGATTTGATAGGACACTCAATCAAAGGTAAGAGATCAACAGTGAATAGTTTAGTCCGTGATTCTTTGACGCCTAGTTCTCCCAAGATTGATATTTCGAAAGCAGTGTTTCTGTGATTAGAGATGAAAGCAATAGATCAATTTAACATCATCAACTGCACTAATTCAAAATACCAGTTGAAATTCATGTATGAGGGAATGGGTGTTGTAATGAACACCTCGTTTACCAAATTAAATGACACCAAGTATTCTCCCATAATACTTCCCCGGTCTCCACCGTGCCAATGACACATTCCATCCATGTATGATCGGGCACCATCTATTTTCCTAACATGTAATTTGAAATCAAGTTTCTTCCAAGAGTTACTTTTTAGACTATATATCTCCCATGACGGAGCATCAAAGAAATCTTCCAAAATCAATGTATCTTCCACACCAAGATTATCACAGAAAGACTCTGTTAGATCATAATCAAGTTCTACACATCTAATCACTTTATAGTCATCTCTGACCTGGTCATAACCAAATCCATGGTTATCCCAAAAATGATCTAGATCAGGTAGTACAAGATCAATAGGGCTAGGTGGAATGGCTTTGAATTCCTCTGTAGTTGGGTTCCATAATAAAAAATATTTATCTAGTTGCATGAGACAAAAAGTTTCATTAACACTAACAAAACCTAAAATGCGAATATCATAGTCATCCTCGTAGAACGGAGGCGGTAAATCAATTTTGACTATGTTCTCAAACCTCTCGCCATAAAGCAAATACATCACAGAATGTTCTTCAGTAGAATTAGGCGAGATAATCTCTTGTAAAAGGAGACAAGTATCATCACAGTAAGAAGGACTATTAGAAATAAAATTGTTACGATACATGTTCATAAAATTAGGGTTTTCGAATAAAAGGGCCCAAGATTTACACACGCATCCAAAACGTTTCAAAGATTTCAGAGGTAATCTAGATAAAACAGAGAAGGTGAGATCATTAGGTATATGTTTGTTAACCTTCTCATTTGCGACAACTTTCGAATTCTCCATCTTCGACTCCAACGACGTGGTTTGTCTTCAATCTTAATCAGCACGGCCAGGGAAGAGATCGAGTGGTCTGTTTAAGCAAAACCTTTGCAAGTGTAAAAAATTGGTCATGTGATTGAATTTATAAATATCATAATAATCTCGTATTTATTTAAATTTCAAACACTAAATATTATTTTTTGCTTTTCCTTTTTTGTAATTTACCATCGTATTAAATGCTTTTCTTTAACTTAAAAGAATGGAAAGAATTATTTTGACAACTCAAAAGTTGTCTTATATCGTGTTTTTATACGGTTGTTAATTTCATAATAATTTTTTCTCTCACTTTTAATTAAAACAATATTTACTTTATATGTATTTTTATACGGTGTTTCAAAAGTTGCTACATTTTGATTGCTTAAATATTACTCTTACAAAGATGTGAGAGGTGGCTTCTACATATTATTAGCTATTTCTCTTCTCATCTTACCCTCTTCTCACGTGTCATACTCAATTCCAAAAATACCTCGGTTCAGATTATATAATTTGACTTTCTTTTTGGAGATTTTTAGATTGTATGATCCAAAATATGCTTATATATAAGCAACAATCAAAATCCCTATCATTTTATCGATTGCAAATTTTATTTTTAAAAAACAACAAAAAAAAAAACAAAGTAAAAAATGATAAAACATGTCAAATAAAATTAAAAAAAAAAAAAGCAATGTTATTGTTTACGAAACTTATAAGCAAGAAAGGGAAATGACAAAAACAAAATTATGGTATATAGCACAATAAGTGCGCCATTTTGCAAATTAGATGAGTGGTCCAGATTTATTCTTTGTTGTCGGACAATAGTTCATCCTTAATAACTAGCATTTTTGTTATAATAAAAAAAAAAACCAATTTTTTTGTAAAGTCTAATAAAGCTCATGCAACAAAAAAAAATTGATTTTTATGAGATCGTGACAAATTAAAAGAAATAGAAAATTGGTATAAATGATGGAATTTTGAATTTTGAGGGGAAGAGTGGCATAAGAAGTTCCTTCTAGGGAAGCATTGTTCCTTGATTTTGGTTCTGGTTTTTCTAGGCAAATTTCAAAGCAATCCGATCAAATAGCTTAAAAACTAGATTTTCGACTAGAACACGGTAGGAACAACTAACAATGGCCTAAAACACAAAACACACTGAAGCAGTGGGATATAATGGTCGAACATAGTATTCATGTCACAAAACAGATTCAACCTTTGTGTTAACACATTTCTTATTATACAATCCGAACCATTTTTTTTCATGATTTTTTTGGCAAAACAGTTGTTCAAATTTTATAATAATAAAAAAATCATTTGAGATTTTACAATCAGAACGCGCACTATACATGCTTCAAACACGCCCTATATAGAGGGGTTATAAATTTTGATGAACTTATTTTTTTGGAATTTAGAACCCAAATTCAAGATAAATGTATTTTTCTGCAAAAAAAATGTACGGAAAAACCTCATTTCAGATTATATAATCCTAAAATCTCAAGACCATTTTTTAAGTATTGGAGGGCGCGTAAGAAGAGAATAGCGTGAAAAAAGAAATTGCTTATATTATTTACATCAAAGGAAGGAGTATTGATACGGTATCTCACAAAAGAATGGGTAGTCCATAATTAGAGTAGGTGACACCTTTATTTTCGGCTCCCAAAGTAAATTTAGAAGGTAAGTTAAGAAAAAAATATTATCGCCCCGCATACCTTTTAAAACATGAAAACGCCCCTCCAATTTTTTTTTTATCTCCCCCCATACCTTTGACAAATGTGAAAAGAAAGTTTTTCGACCATTTTCAAATTGCAAAAAAATAGTCATGGTCATTTTAGTCACGTTTAACCGTGATTAACTGTTTTTTATAGGATTTTTACCAGTTTGGGTTCTAGAATTCAAACATAACAAGTGAATTTGATTTTAGGATTTAAACACGCCTTTTGCATGTTTTGAACCCCTCTAATGCCAAAAAAGTCATGGGAAAATGTGGAATTCAATTTTGACACAAGAGGGGTTCAAGGCATGTAAAAGATATATTCGGATCCTATATTGGAAAGTGTAACAACACTTATTTTTTGTTTCCTTAAAAAAAAAAAAAGACACTTATTTTGTGTTAGGATTCTAAAATCTTAATGGGTAAAAATTTTGAAGAAAAAAAATAGTTAGTGGTTCAACTATGACTAAAACGACAGTGGTCGTTTTTTTTTTTGCCTTTGTAGAATCCAAAAAAATTCAATTCGGGTTCTAGAATTCAAAAATTATAGAGGCATTTTTGGTTTTCGAATGTAGGTGGCGATAAGAAATTCTCGCAAGTTGATTGAGTTGTTCGTAGCCTAACTAGATCATCAATTTTAGAAGTTAGCTACCATCAAAAAATTGTGTTTATTGTTGTGCTAGCCCAACCTAAATTCATGTATGGGAAGTTCTTTTTCCACCCTCCACTTTTCTCGCACGCCCTTCAAATTGACCAAAATATCCCCGGTTGAATTTTATAATCCAAACCTATTTTCAGATTATGAAATCCAAAATATGCATTACTCCATTTCAAACCTTGGTTCTAGTATGTTAGCCCCTATTTTGTAAAATAAACAATAAAAATTTGTTTGGATTATGTAATCCGAATGCAGGAAACGTTTCAGACTATATATTCCGAAAACCACATACCTCTAATTGTGTTTCCAATTGTTTCACCTTAAGTTTTGGATGATCCCGACAATGCCAAAGTTGAGGCTCCTCCATCTCTAGTTGAGAATTCTTCCGGCAATGTCATAGTGGATGTTGCATCTAAAGTTGATAATCCTTTTGTCAATGCCAAAGCCCAAAGTTGAGACTTCTCCATTTGTGTTAAGAATCATGCAGGCATTGCGAAAGTGGAGGTTGCACCTCAAGCTGAGAATTTTTCTTCCAGTGCTAAAGTCGAGGTGTCACCTCTAGTTGTTATCTATTTTATCGATCATCATATACAATTTACTACTAAGAGAAAGTTTCCATCACAGGACGAGTTGTTGGTGTGGGTTTGTTGAGAAGCATGGAAGATAGGATTTGCCATTGGTATCAGAAGATCAGATAATAGAGTAAATGGAAGAGAAACATTTGTTACGGTGATATGTGAAATAGGAGGTTATTATACTAAGTACAAAAATTTGTCGAAACGTGAGATAGGTAGTTCAATGAAATAGGATTGTTTGTTTTGATTGAGAGGTTATTTGTTGAGTGTCAATGATTGAGCCTTAATGTTGGTGATGGAAAACACAATCATGAGATGATGTGTAGTGTTGGAAGGTCATAAAATTGTTGGACGTCTAAGAACGGATGAGAATAGACTCCTTCGTAAGTTGACAAACTCAATGGTTCTTTCAAGAAATATTCACTTCAATAGTATACATTTAGCTACCAAAAATAATTTTTTTATTACATTTAATTAATTTAGTATGTTATGTAATTAGTCACCTCAATAAATATATATTTAGCTGCCACAAATAAGTTTTTATGTCCAAAACTAGTAGAAATCGGAAAGCCATAAAATATCCACTTATTCGATAGATGTATTTCATTTTATTTTGACAATTTTGATCTCCTAAACAATTATAAAAGAGAGTATTGTTAATGATAAAAATTGTGAAAACAATATTCAAAACATAATTTATTTAATTTCTTTAGACTTGGTCCCCTCTTTAAAAAAAAGGGCTAGCTTTGCCACTGCTGATAGGTCAACTCGATATTTTAGGCTATATGAGTTGAGACTTTAGTCACTACTACTTAAATTGGCACATCCCACTTAACTATTTTAAAAAAAAAAAAAAATCAACGCTGAAAGGGGCAAGGGAGGTAGTCTTGCCAGTCAGCCTAAACAATTTTCTTATTTTTTCACCCTAAAAAAAAGACTATTACTTTTCCCATCCTATTTGTTACTCGCGCACTCTGTAATTTTCCCAAAATATCCTTCAGATTTTATAATCTGAATTTGATTCCCATAAATTTTCAGATTATATACTCTGAAAATTCCTTTTACCAGAATTTAAATACATTTTGGTTTATTTTATATTATTTAGATGCCAAAATCATAAAATTAATGCAAATATAAACAAAAATAAAAGAACAAAAACAATACATATACAATCTCATTTTATTATTATATTGATACATTTACAATAAGGTATGTTTCTTTTCTAGGGAAGGGGGAATGGGGTAAAACTACATCTGCTTCAAAAGAAGATGGAGGTGATGGGGTAAAGCAAAATATGTAGGGTAAAGTTTGGAGAAATAGATGGTGAGGGAGAAGGGGACTTGTGTAAGGTATGTTTCTTTTCTAAGGCGAAAAAGACCTTGATGGTCAACCTTGCATCCAAAAAAATCAACATGACACCAAGACAAACCAAACTTCTTTCAAGTTCATTGTCATCCCCATTGACCGTTCATACTATCCCTGAATTTCCAAATAGGAACGATGGATACACATTGTTGCAGAAGAAAGAGGAGGAGAGAGGGGGAGAGTGTGATTTGATGGTGTAAGGAATGGTGAAGTTTAGAGGGTATTTATAGGGGGAACGGGGGCATAGGTTGTAACTACCCATAATGATGGTCAAAAAATGTGTTTCAAAGGGGTTTTATCATCCATTAATGGTGGTAAAATCCTTTGAAAATGTGTTTTATGTGATGTAGACCACCGGCCAAAAAACACTAACTTTGTTCGGATTATATAATCTGAATACCTACCTTGTTTCAGACTATATGATCTGAATTTATTCGATACTAGTGAAAACTGAGAGAAACTACGTACCATATGCAGAGTGAGGGACACTTCGGATTATATAATCCGAAACATAATTTTTTTATGTGGTCCACATTGCACCGACAGTTTATGTGGTCCAAGACGCCCAAATACCTCTATAAATAGGTGTCCCTGTTTTCATAACCAGAAACCACACAAAAAAAAATGGAAAACTCTGTCTTTGATCCGAACACCAAGCTAGCTGTAGTTTACTACAACCGGGGAAAACCATCCCATCTGTTCAAGATTCCCTCCGATGTCACCCTCTACGGGTTGAAGGGTCAGCTGAATCAAATCACTCGAACTTAATTACAGAGACACATGGAAGGTAGATGGTGTTGAGTATCAACGTCCATCGACCGACTCAGTCAGAAGTGTGCGATTCATGAAGCTCATGAACGACGACGACGTGAGAACCATATTCTCGATCTTTGGTCAGTACAGTACTAGAGGGTCGATCAAGTTGGACGCTTCGTTGGTTAAATCTGTTGAACAAATTCAGAAAAGTTTGATCCGCCCCAGAAACTACGAAGAGATCGGAGTACTAATGGATGCACCACACAAATACATTAATTTAGATGATCCGTGATGATGTACTATGTTTTATTTAAGTACGTGTTTTATGTTGTTTTTATTACGTGTTAGTTATATGTTGTTGAACTAAGTTGTTTTATTATGTTTTAAATAATATATATTATTTAAATTTTCATTATGTTTTACTTTACGCCAAAGATGTTCATTTAAACGCTAAAATAATTCGAATTAAACTCAATTTTATAGGGTGTAAGTACAATTCGGATTATATAATCTGAATTCCTTCAGCATAGAATTCTTTTGTATGGTTCACACTGCATCGACAGTTTATGTGGTCCACAACGTCTAGATACCTCTATAAATAAGGGTTTTCGGTTTTCATTTTAATTTCCAACAAAACACACAAACACACCAAAGAAACCATGATATTTTTTGTCATTGTGTTGAGGATCTTTCTCATGCGGTCGCAAATACATAGCTCTTTATTTGATTGCATGATGAAGATCTTCAGTATACTGTCAAAAATATATAGATAGATAGATACAAAGAGATTATAACTCTTTATTTGAATACCAAGATGTTGCTATGAGCTAGATCGTGCTTCCTTGACGATATAAATATCTCAGTTGGTAAGGCAACATGATCTAACTCAGAACAATCCTCTTGAAACACCTTGTCTTTCATTGTTATGTTGCAGATCTGATTCTGAAAAGGTTCTTATGAACTAGATCCAAGTGCCTTGCCGATCGAAATATGTCAATTGGCAGGCCAGCTGGATCGAGTTCAAAAACACCTCTTCGAACACTATCCTAGGATATTATGTTGTTTTAAGTTGTTTACTTATGCATTTTTTAATTATTTTTTATGTCATCTTCCATGAAAATCGTGTAAAAACATAGTGTGGTGTTGTTTGGATGATATAATCCTATTTTTTTTTGTCAAATTCGGATTATATAATCTGAATACACTCAGTTTTTTGGACGGTGGCGTTTCACCAAAGATTTGGACGGTTAGTGGAGTGTTTAACGCATTTTTGGGCGGTGGAACACATTTTATTTTACTGTAGTTAAGATCTAGAACTTGTTTTAGCCTATAAATAGGTTTGCATCTTCAACAAATTCCTTCATTATTCACTTCACCTCTTTTCTTATATTTTCTTCAACATTTTTTAGTTTTTTAGAAGTGTTTATGGTGTCATGGTCATTGCTGACCGTATATATAATCCTTGCAACTGCTTTGCAGTTTATGCGGGGATTATACGACGGTCAACAGAGACCTTCGACATCAAAGAAAACACGAAAAATCATAGATCGAAGTAATTCGGATTTTATAATTCGAAAAAAGCTAACAATCTGGTTCATATCATATAATTCGAACCAGGGGTATTTTTCGTCTTTTTTGCAGGGCGCGTGAGAATAACATAGGATGGGAAAAGTAATAGTAAAAAAAAAATCTTATTTTTTTAGCCCATTAACTCATTTTCTTTTTATAGCCCAATAAACTTAGGATTGTATAAATTGTTTAATGATTGTTGGATTATACAAAGGATATTGCTCATTTCGCTTCAAAAATTGGTCTTTAGCACTCCCAAAATAATATATTATCTTCAACAACAGTTAACTGTTGTTGCGTTATGGTAACAGAGACAAAACAACATTCTTGACAAAATTGTTTTTTTGTAAGACTTAAATATGCTAAAGGTCCCTAGGAATATGACCTATTTTGATTTTGGTCCCTGTAATTTTTTTAAAAAAATATACCCTTGTAAAAATTTATGTCTTTTAAAAATGTCTCAATGCACAAGGATCATGAACACTTGCTTGCAATTGAATTTTAAGTTGAAGTTGATTTTCTTGAAGTTGAAGAAATTGCATTTGCTTCAGTATGGAAGGTGAAATGTTTCTATTTTCTGTTTCGAACTTATGAATTATCTGTTGTTGTTGTTTTGGAATAAACCAGAATGCAATGACATTTAACTATCGTTGGACACACTTAGCGAGCAACACTTAACTGCCGATGGGAGCATTTAGGTATTTTTGGGGTGCTAAAGAATAATTTTTAAAGTTAAAAGAGCAGTTTTCTTATACAAATTTCAATGAACAAAATTTGAATTTTTCTCTTTTGTTTCCGACAGGTCAACTTGCATATAAATCAATTTGTTTCATTTATTTTTATTATTAATAGGTTAATCCTTAGCTCACCAAGTCGCCAAGGTTGGGGCATGAGTATCAGGGTGTGTTTGGATTGACTTATTTAACCTTATCTGCTGGCATACATTTTATGAGAGTGTTTGGGATAATTTATGAAAACGTCTTATGACAATTTTCATAAGAAATTTCAACTTGTTTTTCATAAGTTCTCTAATACACCATGAGTCTGTTTGGTAATACATGTTTTTGAGCTTATATCATATGCCTTATAAGCTCATTTGACTAAAAAAGACAAGTTGGGTAACCACCACCTTGTCATGAGTTTATAGCTTACAGCTTACGTCTTATAAGTTCATTTGACTAAAAAAGACATGTTTGGTAAATATATGTTATGATGTACATATAATATATCACTTTAATGTGTCCATTAAGTGAGTTTCCTACTTTAGAGGAGCCGAATTCAAATAAATTATTATTTGAACTTGATAGTTAATTAACAAAGTTTAAAGTGTCTTAAATATAAAGAATTGACAAATCAATAAAAAAATATCAATAATAATGAAGTAACTAGTCTCAAGTGGTTAATGATGAACTTCACTTATGGCCAAATTTCCAAAAAAAAGAAGATATGGTCAAATTAATTAGAAGCACATGAGTTTGATCCTTGACAAGAATATTCTTTGGTCAAACTTTTGGAAAAAGATATTCACTCCGTTTTAAAATAAATGTCGTAGTCAATCACTTTGCATATGTTAATACACAACTTTGACGTTTTTTTTTTTTGTTGAAGAAGCTAAATTAACTCATCTAAATTGACACTAGAGGGAATCGAACCTGAGACCTCAAGGAGGAACACACTCCCAGATCCCAAGCCAGTACCACTAGGCCAACACAAGTGGGTTACGTTGATATTTTTAATTATTTATAGTAAAAAATTATAAAATTTAAATATTTTAAAAATATTTATCGAAACAAATCAAACTACAACTTACATGTTAACATTTGTATTTATATATGGAGTTTTCTAACTTGTGCAATGTTGCACAACTTAAGTTGCAATTAATGCACATTTTTTTTCTCTCACTCAATAACTTTTTAATATTTTCTCTATCATATTAATTGACATTTTTTCAAGAGAAATTCCATTTTCTTCCCTTGATGAAAAGAAAGAAACACGTTGAAAGAAAATGAGAAGACATATGAAAAATGCTAATTAATTATAAAATAATGCTAATTAATATGACAATAAAAAAAATTAATAAGAGAGAAAGAAAAATGCATTAATTATGGCTTAAGTTGTGCAACATTGCACATGTTAGAAAACTCCTTTATATATATATATATATATAAGTTAAATAAAATATTATCAAAGTAAGTTATATGAATAATGTATATTGTAAAAATAAGTTATGTTTTTTAGAATGTGGGAGTATTATCAATAATCTAATCTAATAGTTATTAAAGTATCGATCTCTTTCCCCAATTTTTTTTTAGACCAATTTAGTCTTTCAAGTATCTCTCCACTCTTTCTCCAATTTAGTTTTAAAGTATTTAAATCAATAAAATGTTCATAAAGTTTAAGACATTCATCACCTGAGTGTTTAAACTACATTATTAAAATCCATCAATGTTAATTTCTAACATCTCAATTTAGACTTCATATACTTTAGAGACTACTACTTTAGAAAATAAATGGATGATTTATAGATAGTTATTTGAGTTATATGGAAAAGATAGGAAAGGTATCTTAAGTTGATGGGTCACTATCTGAGCTGTCCCTTTTTCCACCTACCATGCATGAAATTGAAAGGTTCGATAGATAGTCCAACTTCTTTATAAAAATTTGAAGACGTTGCCATCTTTGACGAATATATACTGTTACACGAGGCTACTCGAAGAAGGAGAGGACAAAAGAATTTAATTAAGGACCACAATATGGTTTTTTGTATTGGTAATTAAATGCAAAGATGACAAGTTATAAGATATTTCATGCATGTGCTAAGATAAGGTAATTGTAGAAACTAGACAGAGTAGATAGTGATGGAAAAATGTATGTTGTCAACTTTGTATACTTTGGATACCATTGTTATCGATATATTTGCTCGTAATTTGTTTGGATTTCTTTTTAAGATTTTGAATGGATAACTACGTACGTACGGTTAGAATAAGATGTGATTAATAATAATATTAGTGGCATATGTTAAGGAGTGTCTTAAAAGCTGTAATGAATTATAATCCCAATTAACGAGGTTAGAACAAATTAGTTAAGCCCGTTAATGGTTCTTTAGTTTTTTATTTTTTTATTTTTTTAAAGATAATGGTTGTTTAGTTGGTATTTTATTGTTGTTGAGAGTTTTATCAATATTTTTTTTTTAAGAAACTAAAATGAAAGATATTAATTAGTGTGTCAAGTTCTCTCCACCACAAGAAGTGTTAAGAAAAAGACATAGATAACATTTAAACAATTATGATGCAACAACGGATAAAACACATGACCCAGAAGAAATATGGACACACAAATAAAAATTGTAGTAGAAAACAAAAGTAACATATTTCACTCTCAACCACCAAAGAGACTTGTTAAATATATGTTGTAGACTTTTCTCCTTAAGTTGAAAAATATGATGTTTCTTTGAGTTGCCACTAAAAAAACCATCTCTCCGAGTCTTAAAAGTTTATTTTAATACTTTGTTTGAAAGTTTTATATGGGAAGAGTTTGAAAAAAGAAAAGAGGAAATAAAATTGTGATAAAAAGAACCGTCAACGAGTGAGATTTTTCTTCTTTTTGAAAAAGAAAAATCTCACTCGTAGATTATTCTTCTTTTATAATACTAAATATTTCTAAAATGAAAAAAATTGCATTAAAAATAAATTTTCATAAACTCTTCAAATCTAATATATATTATTATAATATTCTTATTGAAATAAAAAAATATTTTAGCCACAAACATTCATTTATCATTTCTACGAAAATACTATCTCAAAAAATTAAATGAAATTTCTGTCATTATCTCTATTACCCTCCCAACCTCTTCTTCCCTTGTCCAAACTTCAAAACAAAGCTTAAAATTGTTTAGCATTAATCACATTCACTTACTTTCAGTTTCAGATATGTAAAAAAGGGCAGTTGAGATATACAGGTGAACTGATGTCTGACACATTTAAATAATTTGAAGTACATACAAACAAACAAATTTTATCCTTATTATTAATTATTAATTGAAGTCAAAATGTATACGGTATTAATTATTGTCGGAGGTGTGAACATATGCTATTATTGTTGCAACTTGCAAGAGATACTATACTAAAGGAGAAAAAATGACACATCAAAATAAAAAATATAGTATCATTTACATTTTCTTACTACTCTATCTTTTTACATTATTTTCTTTCTAAAAAAGTGGAATTACTAAAAATGAATTCCTTAACTTAAATGCTAAAATTAACCAATATTTTTAGTTTTAAATATTTGTTAATATTCAACTATTTTTAGTGGTGTTTGAGTAAAGATTTTCTCATATAATATATTTCATGATAATTTAACCTTCTTGGTCTTGCAAAATACATCATACAAATCTGCAAATATTTTTAAACACAACTCAATTTTGTGTCATTTAGTCAATTCCATGCTCCATATTTCCTAAAGAGTGCGTGCAACTTTATTAGTAAAAGGAAAGAGAGATCATCATATAAGGGAAAAATGAATTTTAATAATGTGATAAAAATAGAAAAATTTAGATATGAAAAAAAGTTTGACAACTATTCTACTATTTTGCATAAGTTGATATTAACCACACGCCATCACATCACAGCACACCTCAATTATAGAGAGAAAATTGAGTCCAAACAAAATCGAGAGAAAGTGAGCAACAAAGGTCAACGTTTACGACTCTTGTGCATGAAAATTTGAAGGTGTGACATATGCTAATGCTAATGATATATAGAATTAAAATAAGACAACTTATGATTTAACTATAACAAAATTATTTTAATCTCAAACTTTTTAATATTATTTTTTTCATCCCCTCTGACTTTATTCTTTTCTCACTCATCTTATAACATTCTTTTTTTTCATTTTTTTCTTCTTTTTTTTCCTAAATTTGGTGATTTTTTATAATCTCTTCGACTGCTGAATTCGTTTAGGTTCAGTTTGAGAGTTTAGAGGAGAGAAAAAGAGAGGGCTTCTTCTCTTTTTTGGTTCTTAAATTTGGTAAGTTTTGATAATCTTTCAACTGCGAAATTCATTTAGGCTCTCCCTTCTCCTCCAAACTCTCAAACAAAGTCTTAAGGGAATTATCTTTCGGTACATGCATACTTTTCTATAGACAAGACTTAGGAATTTATCTCCTAATCACATGTATAGTGAATCCAATTATTTTGTCAAAACGTACCACTAAGTTATTTAATTAATAACTACTTATATGACATGCTTACTCATATATACCGGTACATTGCTAAAAGTCACGTTGAATGAGAGATATAACATAAACATGTATTTATAAGTGATGAAAGAAAAGAGCTAAACATCGCGTACAAAATCCGAATCATCTTACCTCTTGGGCTAAGCCTCTCGCATGTGTGACAGTGTAATGGTGATGCATCAACCTTTTATGATAATATACTATGGTAGGGTACAAAATATGTTTTTGAAACTCTTTTGGGGCAGCTCTTAATTGCTAAATCCAATTTCTTACTTCCTCCGTCTCTATTCTAGAAGTTGAACCCATTGCCCTGTTAGAATCGATCAAAATAACAATTTTAAACAGAATACATGATGTCTTGTTTGAAACGGATAGTAAGATAGTTGATGCCCTTATTTCTTCTATTGTTGCTCATAACGAGTTTGGTGACCTTGTATCACAATATAGAGGTATTTTGAATTGTAATTTCGACTTTGTAATATCGTATATTCAGAGACAAACTAATAGGGTTGCATATAGTATAGTTAGAACATACTTATCTCATCCTAGCCCCATATATTCCATGATGTACCATCTACTTTTGTACTCTTTGATAATTAATTTCGAGTTTGGTCTAATGGTAAAATGATAAAACATGGAAATGGAGGTTTCAAGTTCAAACCCCGCTAATATCATTGATGCATGCTAATATCATTGGTGAAGATAAATCTTAGAAATCGTGGTTGAGCCTAACACAACCCCACAAAACCGGCTTGTGAGGTGAGGATTGCCACTACTTATAAACACATTGTCAGACCATCACCTATTCAATGTGGGACTCTTAACAATAAATATTAATCTACTAATGCGATTAAAGGAGATAAATGTCATTAGAATAATACTTAGTCATTTATCCAAGTTTAAACTCAAAACTTCTAACTCTTTATCATTTAGTTAAACCAATTGAACTACCTAAAATCATTTCTCTTGAATTCACTTTGTAAAAAGAAAGTACAAAAGTTTATATGAGGGATGGATCTTTTAGGATATGATAGACACAAGTTAGGAAATGATCTCCTAATCACATGTATAGTGAATCTGATTCTCTGCCAAACGTGTCACATATTATTTTGTTTATTTGTCATGGTTTTTGTCCTTATGCTACTTGCACCTCTCCCCTAATTCTTAATGAGAGGAGAGGACCCCTGTCCATCGCAAAATAAGGGAATCAAGTGAGGAAAGGCCATATTTCGATGTCTTAGTCAGAAAAGTATTTGTAGCACCTTGGTAAACCAATAGTCACTACCCTACATAAAATATAATCTCTAAAATGAATGGACTAAAACTAAAAATACAAAAAGTGTAGGGACACTTTGGTTCCATAACATAGACCAAAATGTGCCACTTTCGATGGTTCACATGCTTGTAAAAATATTCTACTTTATTTCAACTTTCAACCAAGTTCAATATTCTTTGAATTCTTTTTTTTATTCTTTTGAATTTTCAATATTATTCCTCTATAGTTCAATTTTTTTTTCTTCTTCATAAAGTAACCCACTTGTGTTGAAATAAATTCCTCACGTATGTTTGAATTACATGTGCCATACAACTAACCCTTGACTTCCCTTTCTCTCTTAATTATTCTCTATATAATAACCATTTTTCTTCATAGTTTTCCTATAATTCAAACATTTATGTTCCCTTCAACACTTCTACTATAGAGTTCAAAAAGCTCTATATAGGTAGCCAACACCTTAAAGCAAAACACCAACCGAAAAATACACCAAACTACTTTCTTTTCTCCTCTTTTCCATTCTTTTGGCTTGGTTTGGAGGGCACACACTAACTATCTCAAATAGAAACTGAGAAGGTAGTTGGTTTCACTAGTAGAACATCATGCATATAGAAGCCCCAGAAAATTATGGCCTCGAAGACAAAAACTTCGACGACGATGGACGAACCAAGAGAACTGGTATTCCATAAGTACCATGTTTATTACTATTGAGTTTGATGCGCAGATGACAACATAACATAAAATATTCAAATACTATTATGAAACCATTTATTTTGATAAAATGTTTTATGTTATAGTTTTTTCGTTATAAATTTTAATTTTGAAATTTTCACTTTGTTTTTCAAAAGTTTGTACAATTTATTTTCTTCAAATCCTTGAAATAAGAAAACATATCTATTAAACCTTTCTTCTAATTTTTTTTTTTGGTTACCGCTTTATCTCTAATTATAAATATACATTTTTATATGTTGGTAATATTTTTTATTGTATTAATTCTTCTATAATTATGTATATGATGTATGGTTTTGATTTGATGAATTTGAAGGGACATGGTTGACTGCTAGTGCACATATTATAACGGCTGTGATTGGTTCTGGAGTTCTATCACTAGCATGGGCAATTGCACAAATGGGTTGGGTTGCTGGTCCTGCAGTTCTCTTTGCATTTTCTTTCATTACATATTTCACTTCCACTCTTCTTGCTGATTGTTACCGTTCACCTGATCCTGTTCATGGCAAGAGAAACTACACTTACACCGAGGTTGTCAGAGCTAACCTAGGTACAAAATAAAAAACTTACTATGTAACCATTTTTATGTTGCATGTTAATGTTTAAGCGGCTTGAGGAAGTGTCTTATACGGTATATGATGGACCGAAACTTTAAAATCGTTTAATATTTTAATAGAAGTTTATGATATTACTCCTCCTCACAATTGATTAGGACCTTGAAATTTTACTTAAAGTTGGCAACTATTGTCATCGGAATTTTGAGCAATTTTTAAATATTGATCTTAGACCACATGTGATGAGACACTTAATCATACCCTAATCATTGCCTAATATTTATACTAGATGAATTCATAACAGCTTGTTTGATTACCAATGATTCTATAGACATAGTATTGTCTTATTAAAAATTGTAGAGACTTGAGACACTCTGTTGTTGAATCTTTTCATGTACCTGGTTTTATTAGTTAATCATTTCCAACACAAAAAATAATTATTTCTTATGTTCTTAGCTAGTCTAAGAAATAATTCAATTTTTTTTATTAAATTGATTAAAAAAAAGCTCATCTTTAACTTGTCACATGATTTTCTTTCATAGGAGGCAGAAAATTTCAGCTATGTGGATTGGCGCAGTATATAAATCTTGTAGGAGTGACCATCGGCTACACAATAACTGCATCAATTAGTATGGTGTAAGTTTCCTCATCAACTTTTGACCTTAGTATGTAGGGTAAATATGTTTAAGGTTTTTGATGAAATAATTGATTATTTATAAATTATAGATATACAACAATATACCAAGAGAAGATAATTTATTTAATAAGAAGAAGAATACCAAGAGAATTTTATGTACCTTATACTAACAATAGTTGAATAAGTAATGTTTTAGAGCATTTTTGGAATATTAGTTTGAAAAAACTACGATGACACTACAATTTTGTTAAAGTTTTATAAAGTCTAACATTTACAAAAATAACAGTGGTTCATTATGATTTTGCAAAATTCATTGTCAATCTAAATATGCATCAAGTAGACGTTGATAAGTTCACTACTACTAAATAATTAATTACCGAAAAATATTTTATTTTTTTGACAAAATTAAAAAAAAAAAAGAATTTGTTTTGATTCACTTGTCACTAAATTTAGACTCATAGACTAATTAATATCATATTTTGTTGAAAGGGACTTGTATCTAATTTCTACCAATTTTTTGTGTTCATTATTTATCAGGGCTGTACAAAGATCAAACTGCTTTCACAAGCATGGACATCAAGACAAGTGCAAAGTATCAAATAACCCTTTCATGATAATTTTTGCCTGCATTCAAATTGTTCTATGCCAGATTCCCAATTTCCATGAGCTCTCATGGCTCTCAATTGTTGCTGCTGTTATGTCTTTTGCTTATTCTTCCATTGGCCTTGGCCTTTCCGTAGCCAAAGTTGCAGGTAATAAATTGCATCACTTCAACTATATTTTTTTGGTACCATATAGTTAATTAATATCTTATATTAAAATGGTCATGGTCTTCAATTTTGTTACCATTTTGTTAGTACTTTGTATACCATTATAAAATACGATAATTTTATTTATTATTATTTTAAAATGGTCATGGTCTTCAATTTCAAATAATAGTATAAATAATAATAATTCCTTTTTGTCAATGTTTGAAGGTGGGGGAAATCATGTGACAACATCCTTAACTGGTGTGCAAATTGGGGTAGATGTTACAGCAACAGAAAAGGTCTGGAGGATGTTCCAAGCTATTGGAGACATTGCATTTGCTTATGCTTTTTCTAATGTGCTCATTGAGATCCAGGCAAGTAATTTATTTTTTCATTATTTACTAATTTATATTTGGCTTAAATATACCATTTAAATCTTACAAATATATCACTTTATAAATATAATTTATATGAAAAATTATTTTTAATGAGGTCCTATATATGTACTATTGCAGGATACCTTGAAATCAAGCCCTCCAGAAAACAGAGTCATGAAGAGAGCAAGTTTAATTGGAATTTTGACTACAACATTATTTTACGTGCTATGTGGAACCTTAGGTTATGCTGCATTTGGAAATGATGCACCGGGAAATTTTCTCACAGGATTTGGTTTCTATGAGCCCTTTTGGCTAATAGACTTTGCCAATGTTTGCATTGCAGTTCACTTAGTTGGAGCATACCAGGTAAATAAATAACTTAAGACCTGAAATGTTAATAATTTAACCAAACTTTATTTAAATATTTTTATTAACAAAATAAATTATTTAAAATAAAATCAAACACCTCTCATTTTAACTTATAATTTTGTATCTGATGTACAAATTAGTACGATGAGTTGTCTGATCTTGATCTGAATGTCCAACCTGTATGACTAAGCTAATGTGTGATTTCCTATGGTCAGGTCTTTGTCCAACCCATATTTGGCTTTGTTGAGGGCCAAAGCAAACAAAAATGGCCAGACAGCAAATTTGTGAATGGAGAGCATGCCATGAATATTCCACTATATGGAAGCTATAATGTGAATTACTTTAGAGTAATATGGAGGAGTTGTTATGTGATTATCACTGCTATCATTGCCATGTTGTTCCCATTCTTCAATGATTTCTTGGGACTAATTGGTTCACTATCCTTCTATCCATTAACCGTTTACTTCCCTATAGAGATGTACATTAAGAAAACCAATATGCCAAAATATTCATTCACATGGACTTGGCTCAAGATATTAAGTTGGCTTTGTTTGGTCATTTCTATTATCTCAGCTGCTGGATCAATTCAAGGACTTGCAACATCACTCAAGACATACAAACCTTTCAGAGGAGAACAATGATACTTTTTTAATTTTCTAGTGTAATGCTATTTTTATTTTTCTTTGCCAATGTTTTTTCTTGTCTTAAATAAGTTACTTACTAGAAGTCCAATCCAAGTATATTGTACCATTATGATCAAGTGCTTATTGATAGTGGAAAAATTCAACACCTACAAGGAGTACAATATTACTGTAGTGAATAATAATCTATTGTAAATTAAACTATATGCACTATATAGGACATGCAAAACAACATGTTCTTTTTTATTAAGTAGAGTCTGCATTTAAGCTTTGTACCAAAAAAAAGTTTGCATTTAAGCTTTATATAAACTAAAGAGGTGCAAACCAATCTTTATAACCATTCTTATTTAGTAGAGGCTTCATTTAAATTTGCATGTGCATCAAATTTTATTTCAGAAGCACCTTAAAGATTATAGTATTTTGTTAGTACTTTTTTATTTGAAATATCAAAGATTTTAGTACTAGGACTAGGATACTCAAACCTATACAAGTAACCTAGAGAATGTGAGCTATATATTGGTAAAGAAAAGACATAAGGAAACAAACACCTCCACAAAACTATTGTAATGCTACTACTCAAGGAGAATCAAGAGAGTCGACAAATCATTCGTATAAGAGGTAGTGACCCCCTTTGACTGTGTCAAAAACCATTTCCTAGTCAACACTATTATATTGTCAATAATTTCCTATACGTTAACCACCAAATTTGAGAATATCATATCATTTACTACCTTCTAAAAATGTCGATCCCTAGCTTCATTCACCCCTTAACGGAGGCGGAGTTAGAAGGGAGACTATTGGAGGCCATGATCGCCCAATACTTTGATGTTAGTTAGTATAATATAATATATCATACTCTACTCTGCTAGATACCAAAAAAGAAGAGAGACAAATAAGAGAAACACTCTTAGAGAGGAAATGTAGAATGTACTATAAATGAATGAACCTTGGACGCGTTCATTCATTCGTACTCCAATGGTAAACTTCATCAAAAGTTATTTTATGAATACCATTCATCTTAAAACATCTAATTCTTTTTTTACTCTAATTATGCAACCTTTAAAAACTTATAATAGGTCCTACGTCTGAACAAACATATTAATATTTTGTTTACTTTTAATTGCATTCGTTCGTCTTTTCACCATTTTACTATAGAAAAACGTCGAGAAATAGATAAAATGAGTTGCTTCAATAGACTACAATGATTACAAGTTGTCGAACTCCAATAAAAACTTTGGCAAAAGACTCTCCTTTTCAATTACATGCTGGCCTACTCATGTCAAAAATATAGCCACTACCGTTGCTCTTAATGTAATAAAAATAAAATTATCTAATTGTTAATAAAGAAAACAAATAAGGTTGTGGGGCAGCTGCCCCAAATTTATTATAAGTGGATCCGTCCATGTTAACATTGTAATGGTTACACGTCCTCAAGAGCTTATTACTTGTTTGGTAACACATTTTTGCGTAATACACGAAAGTTTGCAGTATAGTGGGAAGTTCCTTTTCAATTGTACTCAATACATACAAGTAGTGGCGATGCTAGCAACTTTTTTACGAGGAGTCAAATATAAATTGTTTATTTTTATTTTTTATTGTAAGCAACTAAGTAATTTGTAAGAAATTTATTCTATATTTTATGTTTGAATCTTGTATTGATAATTTTCATTACTAACCAAACTCTCTTTGTAATTGCCAAAATGACCTAAACTATACAAAATAAGATAAAATAAATCTATCAAATTAATCTATGACAAATAAACTTATTTAAGGTAGCTAAATATATATTATTGGGGTAGCTAAATATAAATTATACTTATTTATTCAAATAAAACTAAAAAAATTGGGGTAGTCGACGCTACCCCATAGTTGTTCTTAGTTCACCCCTGCAGGGAACTGGAAGCCTCTTTTAATATTTCAACAGAAAATTCCTGTGAAAAAAAAATACCACGCAATATGTCAACACGTCATTCGCAAAAGGCAAAATACTACTTTTGGTTATTTTAGTTTGACATAATTTCCAAGTTAGTCCTTTAAGTTTCGAAAGTTTCAATTATGTCATTTTAGTTTGACATAATTTTCAAATTAGTCCTTTAAGTTTCAAATAGGTCCTTTAAGTTGTTGACGTGGATCAAAACACTGTCTTTTAAAAGTTCCAGGGTGTCAAAATGTTATGGTTAATGGTCTCAAATATCATTCTAGCACTATAAATTTCGTTTCACAGTGCTAGAAAGACATTTGTTGTTGTAAATAGATGTCTTTCTAGCACTACAAATGATCGTTTGTGGATAGTTTATCAACTAAAATGACTTATTTAAAACTTTTGAAACTTAAAGACTAATTTGGAAATTTTGTCAAACTAAAAGGATCTATTTGAAACTTTTAAAACTTAGAGGACTAATTTGAGAATTCTGTCAAACTAAAATACCAAACGTGACATTTGGCCTTCGCAAAATGTTCATGATGTTTGGTTTCAATAGAGTTAGCATTTCTTCAATTTTAAATGCCAAGTATACATGGTTTACCTTTGGCTATTGTAAAATTTTGGACGAATCTCCCATGAAAAAGGGGTTTAGAAAGGATGTAGATTTTTTTTTGTTTGAGGGAAGAAAGGATGTAGATTTCTATAGTCAGGCAATAGGACGGTCTAGAAAAATTTATATTTTAACCGATTAAAGACTCATTTTAATCGTCTAGAAGTTCTAGCTCAACTGACAAATGCCGAAATTGTAAGGTCGGACGTCGTGATCCGGGTTCGAACCCGGAACCTCACAGTTGTGTGTGAGTTTAATTTCAGTGGATTACCACTCCATACCAAAAAAAAAAAAGACTCATTTTAATCTTTCATAATTTTTTCCTAAAAAAAAAAGAAAATCTTTCATAATTTTATTGAGGTGGTCCAATTCAATCCATGACGAAAAATGATAACAAATTAATCTAAAACATTTTTATTTAGGGGTTAGTTTAATCTCTGAGTTACAACGAATCAAAAACTAAATAACTAATTTAAATCTTTATTTTAAAATATAAAACTTAAATCTAAATTGTTCGATCTTGATTGATCAACTAACACTGAACCAGATGTCTTTGAAAAATGATGACCAACAGGGAGTCGAGTCTATTTGAAAGTTAGCTTTTACTGCTTTCTAGAACAAGAAAGGGTATAAAAAAAATAATAGAAATAAAAATAAAGAGAAGGGTGTGTATAAAAAAAAGGTGGTGCAAACAATATCACCTAAAATTTAAACCATAGCCCAACTATTTAGCCATAAGATAAGACTTAAATTTTTATCTAAAAAATGAAAAAAAAAAAAAAAAAGTGTAGAAAATATTTA
>Ga0315915_1002627_pt1 | contig 22743 bp, 10 predicted proteins | sample MpolbnodulesMG_FD_207738 | JGI IMG/M metagenome (GOLD analysis project Ga0315915, IMG submission 207738) | Medicago polymorpha root nodule microbial communities from Los Angeles, California, United States - branched nodules | ecosystem: Host-associated > Plants > Roots > Nodule | place: USA... | reverse complement strand
AAGTACTGATTGAACTATCTTATAAATATAAAATGACATAAAACTGATATATTTAATTAAATTTATTTTCCAATTAAATTTGTAGCGAGAAAGTTGTGATAAATAATAATAAGCTATAATCTTTAAGATATAAGATACAGTTTTATTTTTCAAAACTGTCGAATTTTAAAATAGAGGGACAATATAAATATAGATTGTTACAATATAAAAGTACAAAATTTGCATCCGCCAACACAATATGCGGAGCACCCATCAACAGTTAGTTTATTTATAATAATATTAATAGATTCTGCGTGGGAAATTTGGAAAGAAAGAAACAACAGATTATTCAAGGGCAATGAATGCTCCATTGTTCAGGTGGTTGATAAAATTAAGTTGCTCACTTTCATGTGGTTGAAGGCGAAGTTTCCTTCTCTTCCCTTTAACTACCATGGTTGGTGGCTTAATCCTTACACCATTTTGGGCATCAGTTAAAAGTTATTTGATTTCTTGTTTGTTGCTTTCTTGTTTTTCGTTGTAAACACTGTTGTTGACTCATGTGTTCTTCTCTGACATACCTTATGTTAGGGAGGACCTTTTGCAGTGGTAATATATTTCATTTTAGCATTTAAAAAAATTATAATATTAATAATAATTTTTTGGGGGAATAATAGCTCAGTTGGTAGGACAATACATTATTATATGCAGGGGCCGGGGTTCGAATCCCGGACACTCCATTTATTCACCTTATAAGGTGAATTCTAGCCAGTAGACTACCTGACAAAAAAATAAAAAAATAAAAAAGTGTGGATATGTTAGTAACTTGCATTTAATTGTGGGTACATGCTTAGGTGAATAATAAAAACAGATGCTTCACGTGGTTTGTGCAAAATATTTTTGCACCATTTAACATCACTCTTTTATAAATTTATTTTCCATTTTTTTATGTATATTTAAAAAGCTTTCAGTATAGTAAATAATACATCTATTTTGATAGACTGAACCATCAATTTGGTCCCTATTTTTGGAAGTCATTTTTAAATTAGTCTTTGAGTCTATTAATATTTCAAACAAGTCCCCATCTTTGTCAAAAATTTCTCAATTAGGTCATTCGTCATGTAATAAAAACATAAAGACATCACCTCATTGACTTCCTTATCTTTCTTATCCATATTGACTTCCTTATATTTGACTATGTAGTTTGTGATGCATTTATCTCTAGCATTTTTAGGGATATCAAACTGACAAACCAATGTGGTATTTTTAGGGAAAATTGTGGCGACAACATTCATCAGTGCGATATCCTTGTTAGTCATTATCACTGTTGGCATATTGTCTTTTGATTTCAGAAGATCAAACAACATTTGTAGAACCCAAGTGAAGTTCTCCTCATTTTCAAACGTCAGGAAAGCAAACTAACACAATATGTCTTCTCGATTAAGGTTACCCCAACTATCTGAAACAATGGTATTATGTACACATTGGTTTTATATGTGGAGTCCATGATCAAAACTGTTGAAAAAAGTGTTAAACAACTTAATAGATTCAGTATGAGTCTAAAATATATCGTGAACAATAGTAGATTCACATTTGCTTCTACAATTGTAAACATATTTGTGTTTCTCCAAACATGTGAACAGATGTTGCATCTCTGACTTTTCAGCTCTGATAGACTTCTTGAACTTTTCAAGTGCATTGTACACTTGCTTAATATTCTTCAAATTGTCTTTTCCTTCATTCTTCAAATTCATCGAAATATGCTTGAGCTGCACCAAACTCTTTGTTAGGCAATCGACAACCTTCTTCTCTTTCTCAATTAATTGACCCACAAGAAGATGACCTTCTAACCTTTTCTCCATCTTATGATTGTGAACTTCATTAAGAATACTCAACCACCATTCATTTGTTTCCTTTTTTACATAGTCACTCAATTTAAACAGACACCCGCATTTTTTTGACTCTGTATCTTCTCGGTTTAATTTCTTCTTAGACAATTTGTACTCATCACTCCTTTCACAAAACAACACTAAAATTGGCTTATTTCTTCCGGCCTTAGAAAAAGATTTGTATATGATTTAGTAAATACCACCAATATTGTTTATCGAGGAATCCAATCAATCATATCATCAGACTTCTTTAATTTCTTCCATCTTATGATCATAATTAACTTTCAAAATTGTATAATTAATGTTGATATGAGACAAACTATTTTTTTTTCTTTCGACAAAACGAGACAAACTAATTTTATCTCTCATATTTTAGTAAGCGTCTCTCCTAGTTGTCAGAATTAGGATGATGTACTTGACAATTGTATTGCATAAGTTTAAAAAAAAAGGAGATTTTTCTATTTTTGATTACAAGAAGGTCAATGCTTAGAGAAAAAAACTAACGAATAACTAGATGAGGAGTGCCGGCTCGACTCCAACAACATCGGTTAAATAAATCGAACTAACTTGAGCACAGCATTGTTCGTATAAAATCACAGAAAAACCTCCATAACACGCCATATTTGCTAAAACATGTGCACGGTTTATCATTAAACTAACACCTTTTGTATTGTAGAACTTATCTTGGTAATTTGTTCTTTTGGTCATAACCTTGCCACAAACAACCGTCGAACTTTTTATTTTTAGAGGAACCTGGAACTTTATTCTCAATCCATATTTCTAACTAAACTTCAAATTATCAATTTCTTCATCACAACGCCTATGAAGGTTAACTTTTAATCCATGCTTCATGTAAAGTATCAAAGAAAGCTTAGGAACAACAAGATGATTCTCAACAACTTTAACATGGTAACGAACTATGATGCTCGCTGCAACATATTTCATTTGATAGTATGAAAAATCTTTACCTAAACACAACCTCGGTCCTCCATTAAAAGCAGTGAATTTGTAGGCAGATTCGCTCGTGAAATGACCATCTTTAGTTAGCCATCTTTCTGGCTTGAACTCCAAGCAATCTTTTCCCCATATGTTTTTCATTCTTCCCATTGAATATATTGCATATATCACTTTTGTTCCTTTTTTGAGTTTTGTTCCATCTGAGAATGTGTCGTCTTCCAACACCTTGTAAGGAAAATTTTAATGAATATGAACTTCAATCATCAATAGTTGAAAGTTGAATCCAATTACTCTATTTATTTGAACATATTAGGTGTCAAGTTTAGCATTTTGCAATTGATTTGTCTCACATTATTTGTCATTTTAAAATTATTACAGAATATTAATAAATTTTTTTCAACAATATTTTTATTTTTGGGTGCAATTTTTCAACAATATTATGAATATTGATATTTCAACGCCTATAAATGTTATAGTAAATAATTTTTAATTGAACTCCTATTATATTATTAGAATTTTTTTTTCCAAAGAGATTATTTTATTTTGAAATGAGCATAAACAATGTTTTTCTTAAAGCATGACAAAAATTGCTTCAATCATGGATTAAACTTGAATTCTACCAAAACCAATTGGCATTAAGTAAAACTCATTCATATGGTAAACAATCATATTGGTATCTAAATGTGTGAGGCACTATCACTACAACCCCTAAATGAATTGAGTTTATTATAAAAATATCCAAAAACAAAACTCAAATGTGTTTTTAGTAGTAACTTTATGAAACAAATTGACTAACAAAAGACATATTATGAGAACCAAATTAATTAACGAAAGACACGTTCGAAGATAAAACTAACCGATGAACGTCACATTTAGACATTGTAAAATAGTTATGAATATTATCTCAAACGAAATTTGAGTACAATCACTAAACTGTGTAAATAAACTATACTACACCTAATGAGCCTAACGTCTCACATTTAAGGATCAAAGTGATTATTTATTTCTGATTAATCACTTGCGCTTAATCACTTAGAAAATGAAGTTCAATATGAACAAGTTCTGAAAGACTTTGTTTTCTTTATATATATAGTATAAATATCGTATAGAAGTATGGATATATACCGTTGATTGATTGATACTATTGATATTGATTGGTTCAACGATGTGATGAATTTTTTAATTCTTTTTTTTAATATATAATACTGCAATTCCTGAAAGTCTGAAAGGTCGGTACCGAGAGATGAGGGAAAAACGTTACCTTTGAAAAGATCAACACCGAGAGAGAAGGATTAGTTTGTTTCTGAAATTATTAGCATCGTCCAAATAATTAACACTCCAATTCTGTTTCTCTGTGTAGAATTACAAAGAGAATGAGTTGCATTCTAGGGGGAGATTTGGAGGCAGAGATATTAGTTAGATTACCTGCAAAGTCAATTATGCGTTTTAAATGTGTTCAACGATCTTGGAACATTCTTTTCAAGAACCCTAACTTTGTTATTAGGAACATGCATATCCATATGTCTAACCATGACCACCACCGTTTCATGATCATTAACCAGTATACAAAAGAAACCTGCCCTAAAACCCATAACCACAATGACAAGCTCTTTGACAAGGACATTGAATCAACTTGCCTAGAAACCCACCTATTGCTTCTCTCTTTACCTCAACACCCAACACCAACACCTAACCTCATCAAATCCATCTTTCCAAAAAACATTCCCATACGAATAATCAAATTCTACGGTCATTGTAATGGTATTTTATGTTTGGAATATGATTATAACCTAAGCTTAATTCTTTGGAACCCTACCACTAGAGAGGTCCATTTTGTACCCCCACATCCAGCCTCCTATATTCATCCGGAATACTTGATTGGTTTCGGTGCTAAACACAACACCAACGATTTCAAAGTTGTCAAACTCAATGTCAACCGTGAAAAACCCTTTGTCTTTTCTCTTTCATCACTGGAAATTTACAATCTTAGCGATAAATCGTGGACAATTATCCATAACCCTACTCTTCCTCCGGATCAAGCCACCATGCGATACTACTCCAAACGGCCTAACAAATACAACATTCTTGTTAATGGCATTTATCATTGGATTACAGGCTACAATGTGAAAGGTTTTTCAATCATTCTCTGCTTTGATTTCAGCAACAACAAGTTTCACACAATCATGGGTCCTATCACACGGTTGGCTTCGGAGTTTGGTGCAGCAAATGTGACTGAGATCAACGGTTCCCTTGCTTATGTTGTGCAGTGTTACCATCGTATGATCGGAATGAGAATTTGGGTCATGGATAAATTAAATGGATGGACCAAATTATACAATTTTGTTTCGGTTGATTGGGCTATTGATAAACATGCTATTTGGAAGGGGAAGAATGGTATTCAATTCCTCGGAGGAAAGCCAGGACAACTGCTGACATTATACGACCATCATGGCAACTCACTTCAACAGTTTCAAATTGTTCTACATGGTATACTTGACGCTTTCTTGGTTCATGAGTATGTACAAAGCATAGCTCCCTTGTCAGGATAGTTTTTCTTTTATGAGCAACGCTGGATCAAGCGAAATATTTATCTCGAGGTTATCCCGAATGCATTCCTATCGGCTCCTTATAGATATAATGTCTCTTGGGAATTAAGAATGTCCCTATGATAATTTATGTCCCTTCAGAATAAATAATATTTTAAGACCATAGTCTCTTTCTCGATATAATCAGAATGATCTTAAAAACCAACTCTCAGCGTGACACTTTGCCTAATGTATTTCAACAACCAACTCTCAACGTGACACTTTGCCTTTGTGATTTCTCGGTTTTTGTCGCGATGCATAGTAGAATTGTTTTTTTTTTTTTGAAGGAAGTAGTATTGTTGTTTTATGTATTGCTCCCTTGTCAGCATAGTTAATTATTGGCTTAATTAATGATTTGGTCCCTTAAGTTATTTGTTGGTTACATTTTGGTTCCATAAGTTATTAACGTTACAATTTGGTCTCTTAAGTTAATATCTGTTAGCCAAATAAATTCTCACTGTCAGTCTTTTGTCAAAACGTTAAATAGGCACATGTGAACAGTGACGTGACAACTTGCAATGTGTATCCACCTTAGACATTGACTTAACGGTTTTGACGATGGGGATTTATTTGGTTTACGGAAGATGACTTAAATGACCAAATTGTAACGTTAATAACTTATGCGACTAAAATGTAACCAACAAATAACTTAAGGGATCAAATCATTAATTAATCCTTAATTATTATATCTCTTAATTGTAACAAGATATAATATAAGGGGATAGTTTCTCTCAAAAAAAAAAATCTCATATCTCTTAATTGTTACCAATCTCATTCTTATTTACGGTCAAATTTTATATTAGTAACTTATCTCATCATTTTCGTTTCAACAGTGAGATAGATAACAATCGAGAGACATGAGAGAAAACACAAGAGGACCCATTTCCATTTTGGGATAAGCCTGTATTTTTTGTGAAACATTGATTTTTATTTAAAGGCTTTTATATGTATTTAATCCCTGTAAACAGTGGTCATTTAAAAATTGTTGGTCCCTGTATTCCTTAATCTTAACAATTTGTCCTCCCAAAATTTAATCACTTAAAATTTTGTCCATCAACACCAAAAACTATCATGCAAACATTATCAAAAGTTAGTCTCAACAAAATATCTTGAAGATCGATGGAAACCGATTTCTTAAAAGATGAAACTCAAACAATAAATCATTAGTTAATCTCCTAAACTTTGTTGAATGAAACTCAATGCTTGCGATTTTCCTTTGTTTCAGCCATTCAGCATTAAAAATACCATCTCCAAGTAAATCAAAGAGTGTGTCTTTGAAGAAGTTTCCTTTAGGGTAAATAGTGAACTTTGTTTTGAGAAGATGTTCTATATTTTGAGGTTTTGAGGTTATGATGAAATTGAAATTAATGAACCATGGTCCTTTGAAAATAAAGGTTCCATTTTGATGTTTAAGCATATTGGTCATCCATTCATACAAGTTGGTTTTGAGTCCTATGATTAAAGAAGGTAGCATTCCAAGAATAGGCCAATTGGTTATGCCATGATGTTTTTTTGATCTAAAAGAATGAATGAATATGAAAACAATGGCTGCAATAATAATCTCACTGATTTGGATATTTTTCAAGAGGAAGATGATTTGAGAAAACAAGTTTTCTTTGGCTGTAACCATGTTTGAAGTGTAGCATGAAAAAGTGTTAGTTTTGGTTATGATAATGTTATGTTATATTATATTGGAGTGTTTTGTTTGTGTTTATTGGCAAAATTGGTTACCTTTGAAATGACCACGTGATTACCTTAATAGGAACGAATATTTACAGTTTTATTGTCCTAATTAGTTAAGTTTCCATGTGATGTTATTATGTCCCCATAAAAAAATGTGATGTGATTGTGCACATCACTATAATGAATATCGAGTAGGACATCTAAACTAAAATGACTGAATTAAACAAAGATTGTTTTAATATTTATTTTATTTTATGATTAACCCAAGACATTGTATAGTCATCTAATTCAATTCAAACCACATTTACTTGCTCGGATTAAATTTGTTTGGAACATATATTTGAATTAATCCAATAAATTAAAAGAAGTTAAAAAAATTGCTTTTAATTATGGAACAGATAACATTATTGTTCAGAACAAATTCAAATTACTGACCTAGGAGACAATGACTATAAATAGAGGCATTCATCACATTAAGATAGCTTTTGAAAATGACTCAAGCTTAAATCCAAATAAAAATTAGAAAAGGATTTTAATTTCTCCATGGAGAGAAGAGTATAAATTTTTTCTTCATTTTCATTCATATTTATATGTTTTTTATAAGCTAAAAATTAACAGGTAAAATTAACACAAATTATAGAAATAATAAATAGAAAATATTTTCACAATGTTTTTGAAGTTAACATTAATAATAATAGTCTCCTTAAAAAAATTATTAACAATAGTCTAAATATATTTCACAAACAAAACCAACAACTGTCAAAAAAATAATGATAATTATATGTTAGCATCATCACCCACTATTGATTTTGAATCATTAAATTGGTTGTGTGTAAGAACCATTTTTTACTATATTAATTGATTCCCAACAAACCCAAAAAAATTGACTCCTACAGTTCACAACTTTTTGTTAAAGCCTCTAAATTTGTCAGTGAGAATATAAGGAAATTTTCTGAACTACAATTTAAGGAATGTTATCTTAACTTTCTATTCCATTTTAGTTTGTTAAAAAAAAAACTTCCTATGCACATGGTAAGTCAAAGAATCAACTTAATAAGCCCGAGAAGTTATGAAAACATGTTTTCATTAGGAAGTTTTCTGCAGTCAAAGATATGTTCCGATATATATATATTTGTTATTGGAAGATATGTTCTAACGAATTGGGATGCTTTTTGAGCAAATATGAAGAGCTTATAAAACAACTGTCATGTAAACACATGGAAATTCAACTTGAGAGAATCCCACACAAATAATTTGGGCTCTATCACCAAAAAATAAAAACGTCAAAGATGGCTCACTTTCGGTCTTACGAGTTCCCCGTCTCCAAAAATATTACAAAAATACTTTTAATATGTGTATGTGGAGTACAAAACATAATTTTTGTCTTTTTATTTATTTTCTCTTTGTTTTACCTAGAAAACACAATTAAAAAAAGGTAGTGTTTACTATATTTTCATATATTAAATAATATACCTTGAAATTAATATAAAACTTTAAGAGTAATAATTAGATTGTTTAATTTGGTCGGAAAAAAAATTGTTTAATTGCTATTTTTTCTACTAAGAGAATCTCCATTAAGAGCTATCATGATTCTTGGGACGAGAACAAGACAAAAAAAAAATCTCTTGAGATGGGGAACACCGAACATGGGCGGGACGATGAGGCAATATTGAGCTTAGGGACAAGGATAAGGAGAGTAGAGTTGGAAAATGTTACATTCGAGCTAAGCATGTCCCGGAACCATCTCAGGTGCTAGAGCCTAAGCATGTCCCCAAAGGCGTCAAATTACTTTATTATTGAATAAATAGGTAAAATGAGAGGTGTATAAAGCAATGGTTTAAGATAGATTAACTTCCTCCAAGAAACCAATACTTATTGACCAAGCCATGACCTAGGGCACTCAAGTAGCATTCAAGACCATTTTCAATGAACAAAGAGTAGAAGAAAATAACTTTGTATCACTTCGGAAAACGCATCACCAAAGACCGAAATTGTCACCTAATGATGGAAAAGCCTATGATTAAAACATTAAAAACAGAAGTTGTTACGGTAGCCCGTAACGAGGGGGCTACTACCATAACAACCTCATAAACTCATGCTTTGTGGTTTTTCTTTTGCACTTAAATCATCTATTGTAAATGTCATTCATTCTAAAGTTACTGGGTGTATTGAACATGTTTTGTAATGTTTAGCCTATAAATAGGCCTATACTTACCTTGGTTTGACACCACCTACCACCAAGAAGACTTCTATTCTTACAATTTAGATCAATGTAGTTTTTCTTTTGGGTTAATAGGTCTTTACCTCCTTGTAATATAGGTCATTTCTGGTTTTCTCCCCTGTAATTTTTTTTTTTGATTTACCCCCTGTAAAATATTTTTGTTTTGATTTACCCCCTAATAGGCCAAACAAAAACGAAAATTTCTTGAAAAGAAAATAAAATTGGTTTTTGTTTGGCCTATTAGGGGGTAAATAGAAACAAATTTTTTTTACAGGGGGTAAATAAAAAAAACATTTACAGGGGGAAAACCGAAAATGACCTATATTATAGGGGGTAAAGACCTATTAACCCTTTTTCTTTTTTATTTTCTTTGTTTTCTTTATTTTATTCTATTTATTCTCTTCACTACGAAGAGTGGGTAATTTTCTTAGGTATTGGAATCAAGGAAAGTAGTTCTGTGGAAAACTTTCCATGATCTCTATCTTTTTTCTTTCCTTTAGGAAATGTATGCACCTAATCTATATTTATGCACTTCATCAAAATCTTTGGATACCTTCTGATAAATCAAAATGAAGGAATCGTTGCTTTAAATATAAATCTAGACACAATATTTGAAGCATGAGAATAACCTAAGACTTTTTGGGATGCAAACATGTGTATTTCGGCTTAATGGGTCAAGCTAACGTGAATTTCCATGAGAGTAAGCAATACAATACAGAATACCTCATCCTTAGGCATGCGTTTTCGAGGTGAAAGGAAGGAATAGAAATTGGTGTTTGTCGTAATGACGAAATTCAACGATTTTGATGCATTAATTTCAGTCAATTTCATATTTTCAAAACAAATATTAAGTTGTCTTTCAATCATCTTGCATTCATCATTTATATAAAAATACAAAAAGATTTTCCTTTTCTTTTGTATACTTAGAGAGAAAAAGGTTATACTAAGGAACACAAGTTTCTATGGGATTGATATTTTATTACAACGATAAAATTGTGCACTTGCGATGATATCAGCCCACTTGTAGAAAGAGCTTGATGCTGCCTTCATTCATAAGACTATGTAGCTGACTAGTTACCTTACATTTCTTCAGGTAAAATAAACACATTGTTTTATACGTAACTGTTAAACATGTTATATTCTATGTTTATGCATATATCAGCACTTTCAGGGAGTTGAGACAAAGGATTTTACACCCATGTAAATGGAGGATTGACACCCACATGCTATATCAAGAGGACCTGAATCACATGATAGTTATTGATTATCTCTTTTATGCAAACGTCGATCACCACATTTAACACATTATTATAGATTGGAATGACCAATAGATATTCTTTTGGGTTTTGACCATTTTTCGATTATATAGTCCAAAATATTAATTAAATACTTTAGATTATATAATCTAAATGAGACAAAATTGAGACCGTTAAGGGCACGCGAGAAGAAAATATGTTGGAAAAAGAAATTCTCTTGCTTAGATTCGGTTGAAAGTGAAAAGTATAAAATTTGATTTTAAATGAAATGTTTAGAAAAAAGTTTGTTTTTCAATTTTAACTTTTTTTTTTTGGATCACTTCATCCTCGCTCTTTAAGTTTAAAATAACAGTAATGCTAATGCATAACATAGAAAACAAATTTTCAGTATAAAAAAGTTAATACTTAATATATTTTTTTGGGAATAACAAATGTATTGTATAATAATATGTTAAATCAAATATATTGCACAACACAAACACACTATTGTTTGAAATTGCAAATGCACAACAATGATTTCTCAAATAAAAGGTAATAACAAGTAAATATCCAAAGCTTCTTCAAAAAAAAAAAAAAAAGTAAATATCCAAGTCACATAACCACATTTCTTGCCTTTAACGATCATTCCCCATTCTACTTTCCCTTTTTTTCTCTTACCTATAACGATCATTCCTCTTGCTTTCTTTCCTTTCACTTTTTTTTTAATCCAATTAAAACATTAAACTCATCTTAAATTCCCCAATTTAATCTCTTTTTTCTTGTTCTCATCTACCAAATCAAAAGCATGAATTGAACTTTAATGTGATATGAGATAATCTTCTTGTGTCTCATGTGCCAATTATGTACCTTAGGTTAACTTCTGGGACTTATTAAGCGGCTTCTCTTACTTAACATGTGCACAAGAAGTGACACAAGTTAAGAAAACATACTTTTTAGTATTATTTGAAGTTGAGAAAACTTTCCTTAAAATGAAGTAGTTCACAAAACTTCTTTGAATATATCCCTCATGATAAATTTAGAGACTTTAACAAAAAGTTGTGAATGTGTGGAAGTCGTATTATTTTATTATATTTTTTTACCTTTTTTGTTTGTTGGTAGTCAATTCAATCAACATAGTAAAAAAAAACATAGTAGAAAACTGCTCTTACACACAATATTTTTTTATTATTATTATTTCTATTTTCGACCAATTTAGGTTTATGAATTCAAGTGGTTTATGAGTTTAACAAAATATGAATTGTTTAAGAGAACCTGAGTTCGATTTCTGAGTGACATAATTTTTGGTCAGACTTTACTTATCTCTCGAGGAACTTCAAACTACTATTATCCACTTTTCTTAAAAATCGGAAAGTTAACACTCAAAAAATGGTAGGGATGTCCTATTTAATATTCAATATATAATAATAAGAACAGAAGCCTAAACTAATAAGAAAATAGTGATGAGCACAATCACATCACATGAAAACTTAACTAATTAGGACATTAAAACTGTACAAATCGTTGCTATTTAGGTAATCAGCCTCACCCACCTCATATGCTCCTCTCTTAATCCTATTCATCAACATACCACATATTATATATAATCTTATTTCACACTCAAAAATATTCTACCAACAACTCTATTCTCAAATCTCAACAAACAAAACATTCTCAAACTCCCCAAAACACCAAAAAACCATAATTCAAGGGAAAGACATTACAATCACTTAGTCATTTCAAAAGTAACCACAAACATTAATTTTTCAGCTTACCAAATCAAACCAAAAGATAGAGACGCAAAAAACACTTCAATATAACACAACATATTCAATTCATGCATTTCAGCATTCCCTATGATCAATTGATCATTCCATTTTCATGACCAAAACTAACACTTTCAATTTCAACCTCACATTTTCATGCTGCACTTCCAACATGGTTGCAGCCACAGAAAACTTGTTTTCTAACATCCTCTTCCTCTTTCAACAAATCCAAATCATAGAAATCATTATTGCATCCATTGTCTTCATAATCATTCATGCCTTGCATTCCAAGAAACATCATGGCCTAACCAATTGGCCTGTGTTTGGAATGCTACCTTCCGTAATCATAGGACTCAAAACCAACATGTATGAAGGCATAACCGATACTCTTAAACATCAAAATGGAACCTTTAGATTCAAAGGGCCATGGTTCACAAGTTTCAATTGCATCATAACCTCAGAACCTCAAAATTTAGAACATCTTCTCAAAACAAAGTTCACTATTTTCCCTAAAGGAAACTTCTTCAAAGACACAGTTTCTGATTTACTTGGAGATGGTATTTTCGCTGTAGATAATGAAACATGGCAGAAACAAAGGAAAACAGCGAGTATCGAGTTTCATTCAACAAAGTTTAGGAAATTAACAATTGATTCATTGTTTGAGCTTGTGAACAATAGGCTCATACCTGTCTTAGATTCATCTTTGAAGAAATCGGTTTCCATCGATCTTCAAGATATTTTGTTGAGACTAACTTTTGATAATGTTTGTATGATAGCTTTTGATGTTGATCCTTGTTGTTTGCAACTTCATTTACCAGAAATACCTTTTGCAAGAGCTTTTGAAGATGCAACAGAAGCAACTTTGCTTCGATTTGTCGCGCCTGTTTGTGTATGGAAGGCTATGAGGTTTCTTAACTTAGGTATGGAGAGAAAGTTGAAGGAATCAATACAAAAAGTTGATGAATTTGCTGAGAATGTTATAAGGGCAAGAAAGAAGGAACTTTCTTTGGAACATGATATGGAAGATGATAAGCGAAAATCGGATTTGTTAACTGTGTTTATGAGGCTTAAAGATGATAATGGAAAGCCTTATTCAGATAAGTTTTTGAGGGATATATGTGTAAGTTTTATATTAGCTGGGAGAGACACTTCTTCAGTTGCTTTAAGCTGGTTTTTCTGGTTGCTTGATCAGAATCATGAAGTGGAAGAGAAAATATTAGAAGAGATTTGCAGGGTTGTGAGTCAAAGGGAGGATATTAATAAGGAAGTGTTTAATAATTCTTCGAGATTCAAACCTGAGGAGATTAAGAAGATGGATTATTTGCATGCTGCTCTTTCAGAAACTCTTAGATTATATCCTTCTGTTCCTATGGATCATAAAGAGGTAATAAAAGTTTAATGTTGGCTATTTGGTCATTTTTTTATTCATTGATATTGATGTTCCTCATATCTTTCATGATTGTGATTTGTGTGTAAACGATCGATGCAGAGTAAAAAGTCATTTTGGTTTTTAAATGTGTGAGGCGCTATTAGAATAGTATCAAAATTACAAAAATATATATAAATGCAAATATTGTTAATCAATTTGATTCTCGAATGTGTTATGTTGGTTTGTTTGGTCCAACAATGTCTTGTTTAGTTACTTTTGGTGATACACTTGAAGGTGTTTTTGTAATGTCAATACATTTAAAGATTGTAGTAACAACACCTCTCATATTTATGGACTAAAATGATTGTTTACTCGATTAATGTGCTTCGAGTAAAATTGTTTTTTTAAAATTCAAGTTTAATCCATGATTGAAACAATCTTTTGAATAAAATAACCTCTTTGGAATAAATTTTCTTATGGTAGAAGTTATATAAAAAAAACTATTTACAAAATTCAGGGAAGTAAAATGCCAAGCCCTACAATTTTAGGGGCGAATTGGTAATGTACTCTTAATAATATTGTTAGAAAAGAGTAATAAATATTTTGTAAGTGTTCTAAAATAAAAAAAAACGTTAGACAAGTCAATATTTCACACATGACAGTATGATCAATAGATGAAGTAATTGAAATCAACTATCTATTATTGATTGAAGTTCATATTAATTTTTTTTTCCTTCAGGTGGTGGAAGATGACACATTTCCAGATGGAACAAAACTAAAAAAAGGAACAAAAGTTATATATGCAATATATTCAATGGGAAGAATGGAAAACGTATGGGGAAGAGATTGCTTGGAGTTCAAGCCAGAAAGATGGTTAACTAAAGACGGTCATTTCATCGGTGAATCTGCCTACAAATTCACTGCTTTTAATGGAGGACCGAGGTTGTGTTTAGGCAAAGATTTTGCATACTATCAAATGAAATATGTTGCAGCTAGCATCATATTTCGTTACCATGTTAAGGTTGTTGAGAATCACCCTATTGTTCCTAAGCTTTCTTTGACTCTTTACATGAAACATGGATTGAAAGTTAATCTTCATAGGCGTTGTGGTGAAGAAATTCATAAATACTTGAAGATTAGTTAGAAGTGAATTGATAATAAATGTTGGTATGATTAAGGATGATGATATATAATTTGTTTAAAAATTAATTATCATTGTTCATTGTTAGATTAATGATGTTCAATGTTCATTATATTTGAGATTGTGTGTAAATGTAAAGAATGATAAAGAAATATATGGAGTTTAGGTTAATTGTGTTGAATATATTGGATCTTCTTTCATAAATGATAATGGTATGACTGTTTCTTTTCCCACCTGATTACCTGAATTTTTCACGTGCCCTATGCAGTCTGGGTTTTAGAATCCCAACGGCATAAAAACCCCATAAAACTTACAAAAATACGTCGAAATATTTTGGATTGTAAAATCCGAATAAGCTGCCCGACAAATTCATAGGGTGGGAAATTGTAATGGCCTAATGATATTACCTATAGTTTCTTTTAAATCATGTTCTCATTCTTTCAAATGCTTTGCTCCAAGAACAAATGTGGTCGGGAGGAAACAAGATTGTAAAAAAAATGTATTGCTTTCTATCCCCTAATTTGTACTTCTAGTCACCAAATTACTTGAATTCTCAAGTTTGGGAATTTTGGAGGCAATAAAATGATTCTGAGATGAGAATCCACAAGGTAACTAAGAATTCTGGAAGAAAATATCTATTAAACTAAATTTTGTACTATTCTCTATTGGTGGAAAATGAGTCTAATTAGCTTTTAAAATTATGCAATTAATTTTTGGTACAAGATAAAATTAATTTTGTCACTAATATTTTAGAAAGCTTTAAAATGTTATGCTAGTCGCCAAAATTTTGATTTCACGCCAAATTGTATTGCAAAACTTATCTTACTTTTTGGTAAGAAAGAAAGTATCTTGCAATGCAAACAAGATGTTTAAGTTTCGTCATTAGAAAGGGTTGAGACACATTTCTAAAAAATCACTGACCTCTTCCCCTTTCAATCCAAACACTACCTTTTCGATGTAGCCATGGCCGTGGGTGGTGGGACGGTCGGAGCTAGCCACCCGCACCACCTTTGCACCAGATCTACCGGCAGTTGCGGTTTCTAAACCTGTGAGGGTATGTTTTCGATTCTGGTTTGCTTTATCAGCTGTGTTTTAAAATATAGCTTCGCCGCAAGATCTGTCATTGATGGTCGCCGTTGTTCAATCGCGATTAACCCACCTCCGTTGCTTTCCCTTTGGGTTTTCGTCGTTTGTAAGGGTCAGGTTAAGTGGTGGTGTGGCAGAGGGGCTGATGATGCTTGGCGTTGCTTTTTTATCTTTGGTTTCCTGGTTCTGCTCCAGATTTGCTAATATCTGCAGGATTCAAAGGTTTGGCATTTGCTACACTGGAATTTTGCTCGAATCCGGTTCAATCCTTGTGTTGAATTTGGACTGAATTTGGCTAGAAATGGCCAATTACTTGTTGTTTGTGTAGTTGTGGGGATTTGGAAATTGTTACCGTGTTGGCGGTCAGTTTCAGTTACCGTCCTTTTAAATGATGAGTTTGAACTTGTCTATGGTTTGTTTAGATGTTTTGTGCGTTTACACACTAATTTCTTTTGCAATTCCGGTTTTGTTCCACGCGTCGGGTTCGCTGGGCTGTGCTTTTGGTGTGTATCCTCTCTATGCATATGGTTTCCTTAAATTGGATTTCGGTCTAGTATGTCTTTACCACATTTTGTTATTACCGGTTGTAATGCCCGTTCAGGGATGTATACGATGGTGAGGTTCATGCCTCCCCAACTTTTGTACTTTCTTTTTATTTAATCTATTTTCTTTGCTTAAGAAAAAAAAATGCAAACAATTCCTTTCTTGTAAATAAAATGAAAAATTAATAGACCGATCATGACTTTGCCACAAACAAGTTTGGAACCTTATTAAGTAAAATTAGTATTACATTTTATATTTATAAAACTATACATTTTAGAACAAAAGAATAACAAGTGCTTGACCAAAAATAAAAAATAAACAAGTTTATTGCGAATTCCTCAACAAAAAAAAGTCCATCATGAATTATTTATTGCAATTAAAAAGAACAGATACACAAACAAACAAACAGAGAAAAATAACTACAATTTTACATAAAAGAAACTATAGGCAATACCATTATGAAAGATCCAGTTTATTAGTACAGCACAATGGGCCAAAACTCCATTATTTGGTTACCATTCTTCTTTACGCATAAACATGTCATAATTATTGAGTTAACTCATCCTTACAAAACCGGCTTGTAAAATGAGAAGTGTCTTCTCTTTATAACTCTTCTCAAAAATCTTATCTATCTGATGTGAGACTGAATCCACTGATTGTGTTGCTAACAAAACACATCTCAAATATTGAGCATTGAACATCATTCGCCTAACAATGGACAATAATAATTCATTTTAAAACAAGTCATATATTCATCATCCTTAATCATCGCAATATTTATTCTCAATTAGCATCTAAAGTAACTTCAAATATTTATGAGTTTCTTCATCACAACGCTAATGCAGGTTAACTTTAAATTCATGCTTTATGTAAAATGTCAAAGCAAGCTTAGGAACAACAAGGTGATTTTCAACAACCTTAACATCGTAGCCAAATATGATGCTAGTTGCAACATATTTCATTTGATAATATGTAAAATCTTTGCCTAAACACAACCTTGATCTTCCATTAAAATCAGTGAATTTGTAGGCAGGCTCACTCATGAAATAGCCATCTTTCTGGCTTGAACTCCAAGCAATCTTTTCTCCATATAATTTCCATTCCTCCCAAAGAATAAATTGCATATATCACTTTTGTTCCTTTCTTTAGTTTTATTCCATTTGAAAATGTGTCATCTTCCACCAAATTGCAAATTTCACTTTAGCTGTTTCAGATTTGTGTCATATGGTGGAAGACGTCTCATTCACAGATGGAACAAAACAAAATAAAGGAACAAAAGTGATACATGCAATCTATTCAATGGGAAGAAGAATGAGAAACATAAGGGAAAAGATTGCTTGGAGTTCAAGACAAAACGATGGTTAACAGAAGATGGTCATTTCTTGAGTAAATCTGCCTACAGATTCACTGCTTTCAATGGAGGACCAAGGTTGTGTTTAGGCAAAGATTTTGCATACTATCAAATGAAATATATGTAGAAATTTTAGATAGATATATTCTCCAAGAATGCATATTCACCTTGTAGAATCTCGTATATTAATCATTTTATTGTCTCCAAAACTCTCATAGTTTTAGCTCTCAAGAACTTCCCTCAAACATATATTACCCCAAGACAGCCTTGTTCGTTCAAAAGAGACGAAGCGACTTACATATTAGAATAATTTATACCTTATCTCTAAGCTTATATTCCTATCCTCACTTTTTAAATTTTGTTTGAATTTTATGAAAAAATAATGAAGTTTCAATTTTCTTAAATATTTAAACCGAAATAAGTTTCTTATTTATTTCCTCAAAAAGAAATTAAATTAGACATAGTTCAACGGGGCTAATCTTTTTTTAAAAAATATATATATTTCCAAAATTTTAGATATTGAGTTTTCTAGAATAAAAGACTTATTTGAAGAAAATCAAAAGTTATGTTTTCCATAATATTTTTTTTTCTTTCCAAAAAACCAAATTTTGAGTTTTTCATAACAATTTTTTTTTTGGCAAACTCAAATTTTGACTAATCTTTTTTTTTTAAAGAAAGAAAAGATTCTCAAAATAATCTTCATTAACAATTTTTAAATAATATAAATCTATGAACTATGGTTTGTGTATATAATATATTCAATCGTACCAAACGGCAAAACCATCGTTTACGTATATGAACATTCAATAATGACAATAATCAAAATCGTTGGTTCAATATTTATCAACAACAGTATTATGATTGAAATAATAGCCGTCCTCGTGAGTTGTTATGAACATGCATAAAATATGTAAGGTTCGGGTTCAAATCCCAGCCAAAAAAAAAAGATTGAAATAATAGCTATAAACCTATCTATTTGGCTCTGGTAACGGAGTGAACCAAAATCACATATACAATATCATAATATATAATAAAATAGATTTCGTACCTTTATGATTGCAGAATTTGACCATGAGCAGCTAGGATCGAAAGTTCTTTTCTCCTTTTCTGATACTTCTGCTTTTACGGATGAGAGTATGTTCCGAAGAAAAATTGTGATATAAAGCGGATAATTGAAATTGATTTTCCCTTCATTTGATCGATATGAATTTATCATGAATCAGTTGTAAGAATGTTGAAGTACAAAAATCTTGCTCTATTCAGTTTACACGAACATACCTTCTTTGGTTGTCGGTGTCCGCTAGCCAGGTTTCTTTTCAGATAGGGTTTAAGTGGTATGATATTCAGCACGGTATGATCATCAACACCTTGTGAGTTCTATTTATTGACTAACCGTTGTTTTTGCCATTTCTCCATCATTGAAGTGTTAGTTTTGAATTTTGAATCTGATGTATTTGGATTTCTAAAGTCTATTTTAAAAAAAAGAATTTTCATCTACAGAAGTTGTCACCATTCTAACATATAACATCTCCAAGAATTGAAGAAGAGTATATTTTTTAAGATAATTCTTATTGTATCGAAAAATGGACTATGATCTTAAAATATTATTTAGTCTAAAGAGATATAAATAATTGAAGGGATGCTCTTAAAACTATTCTTAATTCCGAATGGACAATATATTGAAAAGGGACTATGGTTTTAAGAACACTCTAAATTTTGAAGGAACATAAAAATCTGGAGGGAGAAGAGAGAAAGAGTTATCGACAACTCAATAGAACTCTTTGGTGGTGTGTCGAATGCACTATGTGAGTTCTCTATTTATAGAAAAAAAAATTCAGAACTAAAATAAGTGAGAAACTTTGGAAACAAGTAATATATTAAGTAATTCACATATTAGATCTAGTACACAAATATTTCAATTGAGTACCAAAATAAATTATATTGAGTACAAAAATATATTATATTATGTATCAAAATATATTTCATATTGTGCACCAAAATATATTAGATTGCATACCAAAATATTTCAGATTGTGTTCCGAAATATTCTAGAGTGTGTTCCAAAATATTTTAGCAAAACTTGGGGACTAAGAAAACACTTTCTAATAATGATTAAATTAATTAATTACTTAATTAAACATTTCCAAAATAATAAAATATATAAATATATCTATTTTTTTCTAGTGCTTACTTCGTTCACATAATAGTGTATCCCTCTTAGAGGTATACCCCCACTATATAAACACTACTAATATGTGTGATTCATTCAATGTAGGACTTCCACTTTTTTCAATTTATGTTGTGTTTAGTCTTTTAACTCAAATTTCAACACTTACTTATCAGCACCTCTTATAGATTTCTATAAAATATATATCTTCTTGGAAAAACAAACTAAAACCATATATTTGATTGTATTTAAATTCAAAATATATCTTTTCAAATAATTTCAAAATCATATCTTTGATCTTATTTGAACCCAAAATATATCCTATTTGAAACAATTCCAAAACCTTATATTTGATTTTTATTTAAATCCAAAATATATCTTTTTTAAACAATTTCAAAATTATATGATTGATTTTATTTGTATCCAAAATATATCTTATGAAACAATTTCAAAATCATATATTTGATTTTATTTGAATCCTAAATATATATTTTGAAACAATTTCAATATCATATCCTTGTTATTAATTTATATAAAAGTAAGTATTATAATTGTTTTCTTTAAAAAAAAAAGGTATTATAATTGTTTATTTATCTTCCCTTATCTATCTATCTATATTTGAGTGTGACCATTTAGGATTTTATAACTTGTGATATGACAAAATATTTCTACGATAACAATCATGTATATAATTACTCATTTTCCTTTATATCTATGTTAAAAGCAAGAAATAAACTGCCCTCAAGTGACAAGAATGTCATGGGATACAAAATATTTTCATGATAATAATCATGCGTATAATTATTTTTTTAAAAAAAATCATGTGTATAATTACCCATTTACTCTTATATCTATGTTAGAAACAAGACATGGATTGTGAAAAATGAACTAAACCGCACCAAACCACAACATAAGAGAAATATTGCTTAAACTTATGTCACGCAACATGATACTCATAGAAATGAAAACTTTTATAGAATGACATATTTTTTCTTTTGTTAAGTTTCTTTACTTTTTATTTCAAAAATGTATTTATGTGCATTAGTTTGATGCTACTTACATTTTTACATATATGTTTATGATAGATATATCTTAAGTCAAAGAAACTCAATAAGAACTTTTAGAAAATGAAAATTTTTTAGTTTTTTACATTTTTTTATCGGGATTACATTTTTGTTTATGTTTTAGATTCGGTCTATGTTGATGACAACATTGTTGGATGAAAATGAAGTTGTAATGTTGGGCGAAATTTAAAACATTACATAAAATAAGTTGTTTTTTTACTTTTTAACTTAATTTTAATGTTGGAAACAAAAAATTGCATCATGTCATAAAAAATCACAACAACGGAACCAATTCAAATCACATTGATTTGATTTAGTTTGATTTTTATTTTATAAGACAACCAAACCAAACCATCTTACGGTTAGGATGACTTTTAACTTTAAAACGGAAGTAAACCCACATCGCAAACATATAAAATCTTATTGGAAATTAACCTTGTCAACAAAGTGATATTCTCTAAATAACAAATGGAATGGAGTATCCTTTTTCTAGATCGATTGAAAATTTATATTGTCCTATAATTATTTTTTGGGAGATGCTATTCATCCCGAGGAATAATCCAGCGAAATCATCCCGAAATAATTACAGCCCTTGGATTTATCAATTGAGTAAATACCTGAGCAGATCAATATTAAAGGGGCCCCACTTCCCATACACATTTGCATGTCGTGATAATCTCGGGATGACTTTTGTCGCGACATGTATCATTTCCCTTATTTTTTAGGGAATATTGTCCTATAAAATTGTTTGTCGTCAAATTCAATACCCATTTATCTGTAATCACTTAAATCAGGTCTATCATTCTTTCGAATGCTTCACTCCAAGAACCAATGCAGTCGGGAGGAAGCAAGATTATCATAAAATTTTACTTTCCATCCCTTAATTTGTACTTCTATTCATACAAATTAACTCAAATTCTCAAGTTTGGGAGTTTAGGAGGCATATCTATCAAACCAAATTTCATACCATTCTATATTAGTGGAAAATGAGTCTAATTGACTTTTAAAACTATGCAGTTAATTTTGCTGCAAGACAAGTTAATTTTGTCACTCATATTTTAGTAAGCATGTTATGCTAATCACCAAAATTGTGATTACACGCCTAATTGTATAGCAAAACTTATATTTTTTCCTTTAAGAAAGAACTTATCTTACTTGAAATGCAATCAATTTCATTATTGTAAAATAAAAAATTAATAAACCAGTCATGACTTTGCCAATTGCCACAAACAAGCCTGGAACTTTATTAAGTAAAAAAAAATAGTATTACATTTTAAATTTGTATAGCTAAACTTTTTAGGTAAAAAAAAAAAACAAGCTCATTATGAATTATTACTTGCAATTAAAAAGAACAGATACATTAATAAACTGAGAAAAATGAACCACAATTTTACCTAAAAGAAACTATATGCAATACCATTATGAAAGATCATACATTAGTACCACTCAATGAACCAAAACTCCATTATTTCTTTACCATTCTGGCATTCTTTACATCTCAAATAATGAGGATTGAACATCATTGAACAATAATAATTCATTTTAAAACAAACTACATATTCATCATCCATAATCATAGCAATATTTATTTATTCTCAATTCACATCTAACTTACCTTCAAATATTTATGAATTTCTTCATCACAACGCCTATGAAGGTTAACTTTTAATCCATGCTTCATGTAAAGTGTCAAAGATAGCTTAGGAACAATAG
>Ga0315915_1002626_pt1 | contig 22746 bp, 25 predicted proteins | sample MpolbnodulesMG_FD_207738 | JGI IMG/M metagenome (GOLD analysis project Ga0315915, IMG submission 207738) | Medicago polymorpha root nodule microbial communities from Los Angeles, California, United States - branched nodules | ecosystem: Host-associated > Plants > Roots > Nodule | place: USA... | reverse complement strand
ATATTAAGTATATTTTAATCATGTGTTGATGTTAATAGATTACAGAAAACGTTGCTCGGAAACATGGTGTTCGTAAAAGTGATTTACTGGGTCCAGAAGCTGATGATGTTGCTGCAAATGTTGCTCTGGGAGAAACTCAAGTGATTTCAGAAACAAAAAATGCATTTAAAAAGGCTGGAGTGAATGTGGAGTCTTTGGAGGAGCTTGCGAAGGGTAAAGTTGATGGCGTTAAAAGAAGTAACCATGTACTTTTAGCAAAAAATTTGCCATATGGTGCTACGGAAAATGAACTTGCAAAGATGTTTGGGAAATTTGGTAGTTTGGATAAAGTAATTCTCCCCTCGACAAAAACATTGGCCCTGGTATTTTTCCCTCTCCTTATGTTCATGATGTGTTTATGTATTTTTTTATTTTGGAGGGTGGCCGTGGGTACATTTGATAGCCTATTATCCTATTGTATAGCCTAGTTTTGTTATAATTTCTAATAAAGTTTTCATTCAATTATGTCTTAATTCAACTTTCGATGGTATTTCTTCTTTCATAATATGTGGTTGTGGAACAGTCTTGTGTCCTAATATCCTAAAGAAAAAACAAATAACAATCTTGTGCATGAAGTTTGTTCTTTTACATTTTAAAAACTATATTACCATGCCATTATTATTTTATTTATATTTTTTTTTTAATACTAAATAAATATTATGGTCCTTTGGGTTCTACATGTTCTCATCTGCACCATCTGCTGTACATGATGGTAATGTACTGTATTATTGGATTTTTTTTTAGAGTCAGGATCCGTTGACACTGGGTATAAGTCATAAGACTTACTCCAAATCTCAACTGTTAAATATAATGTATCAAATGGCGCATAATATTCCATCTATGAAATTAAAGACTTACTCCTAATACCTAGACTTAAAGATTAGTACCAAACTTGACATCGATCTCTTGAAGCTTCAATTGGAATTTATAGATATTATTATGATGCCACATTTTTTTTTTTATCCCAAATTCTAAAACATGAGCACTTAGCATTAGAGGATTACTATATTTAAATGGCCACAAATTTGCACCCAAATTGTCTAATTTCATATATTGATGATTGAAGATTTAACTAACCATAAATTGATAGGAATGAACTCTAATACCATATGCTATCTAAAATCAAAATCTAAAGCTTGATCTTTACGGGAGAAGTGATATGACCCCAATGTTGGCTTCGGCAACTCCGAGCAGCGCTGAACAGTGTACAGTAGTTCAATCAGTACCTCATGGTGGGGAGGAAGAAAAAAAAAATTGCACACATGCCTCATTGAAGAGTTTTTATTTTTATTTTTATATTTTAATAGATGGAATATATGATTCATTAGATCAATCAAATTGAATGCATGAGATTTGGTATAAGTCTTTTGATCTACATCTGGTTTCAATGGATCTTAACTCTTTTTAATATATGTATTATGGGAACTTTAATATACTTATAGGCATTTTTTTGCACATTTGTTTTAATTGTTTGGTGGAGCTTGTCTTCAGCAGTGAGGCATTTTAAAAGTTATTGCTTTTATTGTAATTTGTTCATTGTTTAATGAATAGGTAACACTAAATTCTTCTTGTTCAAGCTTTGAATTATTTGGAGATGATATTTCAGGTTATTTTTCTTGAACCAGCAGAAGCTAAAGCTGCTTTTAGAGGTTTAGCTTACAAGCGTTACAGGTAAGATCCTTTGTTTCTTTTGGTCACTAGTTCCATGCAGCATCGAAGTGTTGAGCAATATTTTATTAGCTTCTATGAATAGACAATCAGGCATTTATGTTATCCTCACTGAATGAATTTATTGTTTCTTCCTCTGTTGAATACCAGTCGATCTTCATATGAAGAAAGAGAACATTTTCCTTGCAAATTGCAACAAATATGATGCTGGTCTAAATTGTGCAAAAATTAATGTGCTATGGCTCTCCTGTGTTATTTCAAAAAGGGAAAGGATAAAATCAAGAGAATAGTTGTCAAAAATACGTGTCTTACACCCATAAGGGGAGTGTGTGGGGGGTGGCGTTAGAGTGTACAATAATCCAGCACTATGCCCATAACTTCGTGGTTTTAATCTTATTAATGTTGTGATTGGACTAAAGCTTGGATTTTGTTAGTTGGGAAGGATTAACTCTTTGAGATGTTGCACAATCACAATTTCATCCCCCCATTCTCTCTTCAGCTGGTAGAATAATCTTGGGCAAAGCAGTACAACCCCCACCACTAAGCTAACAATAGGGATCCCATATTTTATTTATCGAAGGTTATTGACTTGCTTTGCATTCTTCGATATAGGTATGCTCCTTTATACTTGGAGTGGGCTCCTTCCGACATTCTTACCCCAAAATCAACATCTATAAATAATGAGGTGAATAGTGGAATTGGTGAAAAGGATGTCAAGCGGGTGATATTAGAGAAAGACGTGGAAAGAATATCTGATGTTGATATTGATCCAGACAGAATAGAGGTTTGGCCTATTTTTGCCATTCTTTTGCTCTAGTTGTGTTTGGTATTGTTTGTTTTGATGCATTAGTCTTTTGCAAGAATTGATGGAAAATAGAAAAGAGAGAAATATGAGGTCAATGGATAAAAATAAAATGTAAATGCATAGGCCAAGTTGTATATGCAATAAAAGTGACAATAAAACAATGATAAATTCCTTTTACTTTTTAGGTTGAATTATTCCATAGATCGCTGAACTCCAAATTTTAATATAGATTCCTCAACTAAAAATATTTTAAATCTGGTCTCTGAACTTCTGAATAATTTTATTGTTAGGTCCTTAAACTGACATTTTTAATTGGATCCCTAAATTTTTAATCAGGTCTCTGAATTTAGGTATTTTTAAAAGTTATTCAAAAGTTCAAGAATCTAATTATGAATTATTTAAAAGTTCAGGGACTCGAGTAGTTTTTAATTTTAAGGACTTCACTACTAATTGTAGACATTTCAAGGACCCAATTATTTTGTTAGCTCAGGAGCTATTTAAAAATCCTCAAATAGTTCAAGGACCTCCTGGGCAATTAAGTTACTTTTTGTTACCTGACATCGTCCTTTGTATGGTTAAAATACGAAAAAATGATAGACATTGGAAATATTGGTATTAAACCGTGATAAGTATTAAAACTGAAATTTTCTTTCCCGGTTGATATATACTCCTATATTTGTAACTTGAGTTTTTTTACCCCTAAACATTTTAAACTTTTCTTGAAGGCCTGTAGTCATCTCTTTGTTGTTCGTTCAATAATTTCTATGTCAATAAGAACAGAACTTTTAAGTGCAATATCATTTTCTGTATTGATTATCAATTTTGAAGGACGTTTATCCCCTGGACTGTTGATTCTTTGTCCTTGCCTTTAGGGAAATTGTTTGTCACCACTCTATTTTTGTTCTCCACAGATTACTATGCAATTCAGTCAATATTTGTTTTGAAATTTTGTGTATTAACCATTGCTAAATAATCCATAATTATTGCTCTTCTATCATTTGATTAATCTGTCATGCTTCAGGCTCGGTCCCTGTTTGTCAAGAACCTAAATTTCAAGACAACAGATGAAGGTTTGAGGGAACATTTCAGTGAACACATGATGGAGAGGCGGATTTTGAGTGTAAAGGTAAATGGATTTAAGTGCTAGGTGACTCATTTTACTTTAGATGACTTGGCTATTTTTCATTTTTTTTTTTTGTTTCACTGCTTTCTAAAATAGGTGAAGAAGCATTTGAAAAATGGGAAAAATGTTTCTATGCGATTTGGATTTGTTGAGTTTGACTCCACAGAGACTGCTACAAGTGTTTGCAATGATTTACAGGTAATTACACATTTGAATCAAAAGATGCATGCTATATGTATTTGATTGAAATCCTAATTATAGTTATGGTTATTTTACAAAGGCTTTTTTTAATAATTGTTTTGGTTTGGGTACAGGGGACTGTTTTGGACGGTCATGCTCTTATTTTACAACTCTGTCATGTCAAGAATGATGGTAAAGTACAGAAGAAAGTTGAGAAAGATAAGAGTTCAACTAAGTTGCATGTGAAAAATGTTGCTTTTGAGGCAACAAAGAAGGATCTTAGACAATTATTTAGCCCGTTTGGCCAGGTGATAATTAAAAATGATAATTTTAGTACAATTGCTAGCAAATATTCACTCTCTCAGCCAAAATATGAACCTTCACTACAAGTATTTAATAGTTTTCCTTTCACTCATGTTTGATGACTTAAAAACTGTGCAGATTAGAAGTTTAAGATTACCAATGAAGTTAGGAAATCATAGAGGATTTGCTTTTGTGAAGTATGTTACTCAGCAGGAGGCACAAAATGCACTTACAGCACTCTCAAGTACCCACTTGTATGGAAGACATCTGGTAAGTGAAACTCGGTGATGGATTTGGGAAATTCAGTTTATGGAATCCTCTACACTTCCAATTGTTTTGGGTGGTGTGTATACTTTCAAATTAGATTGCAAATAGTTGAGAAACAGTGGTCCTTATTATTTTCAGGTGATAGAGAGAGCGAATGACCCTGCGACTTCAGAGGAACGGCAGGCTCGAAGTGCTGCTCAGTTTAATAAACATAGTGGATTTCAAGATACTAACATATCCAAGAAAAGGAAGGCCATCAGTATGTTAGATGAAGGAAATATGAAGTTTGAAAGGTTTGATTAGTGCTTCATTCAAGAATTTGAGGTTTCTGCATATATCCCAAAGTTCAGGGATGGCAATTTTCTAGATTGTAGTAAATTGTTTAATTTGTCGCTGCTTGGTGTTCTTGTAATTATTACTATTTATTACCATGTTTAAAAGATGCAGTAAAATTATATGGTCATGAATATTGAGTTTGCCTTACTATATAGTCAAAATCACAATTTTATGAATTAACTTGATTTATATTAAAACATGATTTTTGTTTAAAAAGATTGAAGACACCGATGGTGCAAAATTGCTACTGGTGATTTATCAATTCTCATGACAATATGAAAAGCATTATTTGCTACACTTAAAAGCTAATGAATTGAGTAAAGAGACCTAGGCATATTGAAAAATATATCTTCACGCTTAAACAATTTTACTCACACAAATTGGTCTTCCAACTCATGAGGTCCTCTTCTGAAAACAAATGCGTGAAAAATATGGAATTATTTTAAAATCAATTAGCTAATATCAGTACATAATTATTCAACTCATATCAAACATAAATTGATGAATAAATAAATCTAGTTATATGGAGGCGTTGCTTATAACCTCTATAAATCTAGTTATATGGATGCATTGCTTACAACCTCTACTAATGGGCAGCACAAGCTAAATAACAATACTATAGGAACCACAAACAATAACTACAAACCTTTTTTTTTTTTTTTTTGCCACATACTATAACATTAACATGTAAAACCTTGAAAAAAAAATCAAACAAACACACGCACAGGAATAATCTCGCAGTCTTCACCAATGGCGAGTTTGTAGAGATGCAAAGGTCTAACAAGGAATGGTGGCAAATGAACAAGAAGTTAACAAACACATTGGTTGTTCACTTCCCTAGCCAATTGACAACAATTTTCTTCCTCTGCGGTCTGGCGATGTCTATGCTTATGTCCGTGTCTCTTACCGTGCCCATGCCCGCGGTGGTGGTTTTTGTGCCCTCATCATTGCCACCATCATCGTCACCATATCATCATCAGGTGTTGGTGGGGGCTCTAAGGGGGCAGGTGGTGCCCTGATGTGAAGGGTAACCTTCCACATGCATAGTTTACTACTGCAAACTGAGATGCACAAAATCGTCGATGATTTGTTGGTGTAGTAGGCCTAACTTTGCTTTCAATCTTTGGCACTATTGCCAACAATGTTAGAGACATTGCAATTATCCTGAAAATCTTAATTTTGTTTGCAAACATGTTTAAAACACTATAAAAAGAACTTTACCACAAAATTTAGAATTTTTAAAAATAGAATGAGTAAATATGAATTTTTAAACCTCAAAAACTCAATATAATAGCAAAGAAAATCTGAAAATCGTAATAAAAAACGAAAATATAGAACGATTTATGAATTTTCAAAAGAATTATGCTCTTCTCCCACCAAAAACACTTGCGTCCAACTGAAATTACATATTTACCCCTGCTTTACTTAACACACGTCGCGTGAGTAAAACTCATCAGTCCATACTCCAAACACCATTTTCTTTCCCTCCACCTTCAAAAACCCAAAAAGTGCGAAATTTTGGGTGAAAATCCTCATTCCAAAGCATTGCAAATCGTCAGGAAGCAAGTTTCTACGCTCATCAAACATCAAATATCAGGTAATGTATCATCTAAACTCATCTCATTTTGCTGGGTTTTGTGCTTGGTTCGTCTGGTTTTCGTAGGAAATAGGGCTTGGCGCACGTTAACTTGCACAAGGGTTAAAGGCTGCGTGACTTAACTCACACATGAGTTAAGTGTTGCGTGACTTAAGTCACGCTACTGTGTGTAGACCATTTTTTTTTTTTAACTTTTTGCACCACTTTTGTTCTTGGTTAGCTTGTTCCACAAGTAATTTATTTATTTTTCCTTTGTTATTTTTTTATTCAATAGATATATAGTGAGATGGTTGACAATGTGGTCGGTGATGACGTTGAACCGAAACCGGCCAAAAATGAAGCTTCTGACGATGCTTCCGGCGTAGGTTCCGGCAATGTCAAACCTTTAAAGTCAAAATACCATTTCAAGCTAACATTAGTAAAATTGAAGAACCTAAACCGGTACCTGTTGGTGTTGTTTGCAAAGTTTGCGACACCGCCTCATTTTTTACAACAAATGCAAGATGGAGAGAGCGAGAAGAGTTACTTGATTGGGTTCGTCGACAAGGGGAAAGGGTCGGATTTACTGTTTGTATAGATAAATCAAGTTTAAAAAGGTTGTACTTGACGATGCAATGTTAAAGGAGTGGAATATACAAGTCACCTAAGACGAGGAAGAAACCGAACCTTGAAGGCATCGGCTCAAGGAAATGTCAATGTCCGTTTAGGTTGAAAGGTTTCTTTGATGAGAATACAAGTGATTGGTGGATTACAATGCTTTGTGGAATGCACAACCATGACTTGGAGGAAAAGTTACAAGGACACCTTCTTGCGAGTAGACTTAGTGCAGAGGAGAAGAAAAAAGTTATCGACATGACAAAGAGCTTTACGGTGCCTCGGAATATTCTCGCCAATTTGGAGCAAAATAACAAAGAAAGTGTGACAACTATCAAGCAAGTGTACAATGTGCGAACAAGATGGCGCAAGGGGTGAAGAGGTGACATGACGGAGTTGCAATACTTGATCTCGAAGTTGCTGGAGCATCAATACGTCTATTACACAAGATGCAATAGTGAGGAAACTACTCTTGAAGACATATTTTTTGCTCATCTGGAGTCAATTAAATTGCTCAACACTTTTTCGACTGTTTTGGTCATGGACTCCACTTACAAAACCAACGGCTACCAAATGCCGTTGTTTGAGATAGTTGGTTGCACCTCCACAAAAATGACGTATTCCGTTGGTTTTTCCTTTCTTCACTTTGAACAAGAGGATAACTTTACTTGGGCACTTAAGATGGTGAAAGGTCTTTTGTCCTCAAAAGACAACATACCTAAGGTGATTGTCACCGACAGATATGGTGCTTTGATGAATGTTGTTGCCACAGTTTTCCCTAAAACATACACTATGCTTTGTTTTTTTCATATTGGGAAGAATGTAAGGGCTAAGTGCATCACGGACTGTAGAGTTAAACCAAAGCCTCCTAAGGATGCAAAAGTTGACAAGAGAGAATTGAAGAAGAACAATGAGAAGAATAGAGATGTTGTTGAGAAAGTCGTGCACGCTTGGAAAAAGTTGGTTGAATCTCCTACAGAGGAATCATATGCAAGTAATTTATTGAAATTCAAAGAGGTATGCATGCCATTTCCGAAATTCATAACATATGTTGTAACCATGGTTTAGAACCTTAAGGAAAAATTTATGAGGGCATGGACGAATAAAGTCTTGAATCTAGGGTGTATAACCACCAACATTGTTGAATCGGCTCATGGAGTGTTGAAAAAATATTTGAGGAGTAGCGCGGGTGATTTGGCATCATGTTGGGATGAAATAGACAAGATGTTGACCGATAGATAAGTGGCTGACCACTGCGGATATGAGTCGCATTATTGCTACTTGCTACAAAAGAGTCGTTGTTCTATTGACTTTTCCCGAAAAAGGTATATGTGAGACATATTTCCCACTCCGAAGTGCTCCACCACTTAATCCACATTCCAACATCATGTGTCTTTACTTAATTCCCAACCACTATCTTCGTGTTATTTTGAAGGAAGGTTGTCTGTTACCACCGAGTTGTATGGAGTGGAATAATAACAAGATTAGTGAGGCGGAGAATTGGCATTTTGAGTTTTTGGATAGACAAGACGTATTCAATGAACTCACGTCCAAGGAGCCGAAGCCGCCAAAGAAACCAACTAATGAGCACAATCCAATTATTTGTGATAATACTCCCACTCCGCAAAAAAGAGAACAAGTATCTTAAAAGAAGACGAAAATTTAGGAATGTCACTAGACCTCTTAGATAGGTTATAGGTTATGACACTTTTTGGTCGGTCGTTGTTCGTCCTATTTTTTTGTGATATTACACCCCGACGTATTTTTGGATGGCCGGTTATGTAATTTGGATATTTGTGGCCAATATGTAACTAATATTATATATATTATATGAAGTGAATTTTTTTTGGTGGCCGGTTATGTCACGCCAATTATTGCTCGCATTTTTCGGTCTCTAATTATTCAACTATTTATTTTATCTTATTTATCTCATATTTGTTTTTCATTATATTTTGTGAAGTGAAACATGTCTGAAGATGCACAAGATCCAGTTAAACTTCATGTTCGTTATGTAGATGTGAAATAGAGGGCTTGGTTCACTGTAAACCCACCGACAAGGTGGACGAGTTGAAGGCAAAACTTGACGACTTCTTTATCCATATTGTAGTACAGGTGCCAGGCGTGGACTTGGGGGAGGATAAGGAAGATGACTTTTGGAAGATCGTGTATTTTCCACAACTTGTCAAAGATGATAGCGACGTTGATTACATGTTTCGCGTGATGGTTGAAAATAACACTTTATATCTTTACATTTGATCCATTGAAGTGTAATATTTATTAACGTGTAATATCGTAATTTGTTCAAATTTATGTCGGTATCGTTGAATATGTGCGATTAAGTGATTACGTGTCATTAACGACGAATTTGTGTAATTTGGATCGTTTATATGTAATTATGTGATTTTGAGAAAAATTATGAATTTTGGTTATTTGGACCGTTATGTGATTTTGGGAATTTAAGTACATATTCATGTAATTTGGATCGTTTACGTATCGTTAATTGAGATTTAGTGATTATGGGTCATTACCGACGAATTTCTGTAATTTGGACCGTTTGGATCGTTATGTGTGATTATATGATCGTGAAAAAAACAATGATTTTGTGTAATTTTGATCGATTATGTCATATTATCTAATAATGTTGTTAAATAGGCGCAATTCAGTTCAATTACGAGCGTGTAAAGATTACGGGTCATTAATGACATTGTTTGCATTGAATGCATATCGGTACATCATTTAATGATGTACAGTAGGCATGAGTTAACTCGCATGTGTTAACACTCTGTGTGTGTTAACTCACGCAGTGTTTTACACTTGCGTGACCTAAGTCACGTCGCGTTAGTTATCTAACGTATAGTTTTACACATGCGTATGTTAATTAACGCATGTGTATTTTGGTCAGTTTGGTCGGGTGGAAGCAGAACTTGATGGGAGAAGAGCATAATTCTTTTTAGAGTATTACTTTTCCCACCGTATGGCTTTCCTCGCACGCCCTATTTTTCCTCCAAAATACCCCTAGTCCAGATTTCCTCGTCCACGGCCTGCAACTCCTCCTCAAGCTCCTGCTCCTCCATATGCTGCAATTCCACATCCGGCTGCTCTTGCTGCAAGTCCATATACTTTTGCTGCTCCGGCTAATGCTCGACATCAGCACGGCGTCCTCTAGCATCCTGACGCCTCGGAGGAACACCACCTTCCTCCTCCAGCCGTTGGAGACGCTCTCTCCTACGGGAAGCATGCCCTGCCTCCCTTACGCGCTGAGTATTAGAGGTTGAACCTTCTGTAACATGCACACAACACAATCAACACAAAACAGTACAGAACAGACGGTCAAAACGATTACTGCGTGTTTCCGGAATTAATTTTCCAGATTGCAACAACCCAGTTCGAAAAGTGAATTACGGATTGCTTCAGTACACAGGAAAAAAAACAGAACAAATTACTTGCATGCATACAGAAATCGAAGTAACCTTCCATGTGATGTTTGTCAAGGATTGAAATGCGGTCCGTTTGAGCAAGATTTCACTGATTTTGGTTAGTTTTTTGCAGTTCGGATTTTGGGATTAGAGGGAGGGAGGGAGGGAGAGAGAGAGAGAGAGAGTGAAAAGTGAAACTGTAAAAATGGGGGGTGAACGCCCTTTTATACTTCGAATGAGTCCAGAATATGTAATCCGAACTAGAAGTTAATTGTCCGGAATATATTTTTCAAAGGCAATTTAGTAATTTTTGCAGGGCGCGTGAGAAGGGCATATGGTGAGAAAAGTAAATCTCTTCTTTTTAAAATGGTGACCCCAGTGCAATGATTTGTAATTTGGGCCGGTCCCACCCGTGTGGGCTGGGTTGGATCTACCTCGAGAATCTGGGTTAAAAGTACCCGATTCAGTCTGACCCGTTCTGTTCTCTTTTTAAACATATCCCTAGCCACGCCGCTATCTCTCTCTTGCCGGAGACCGTTGTCTCTCCCTTTCCTGAACTCCGCCTTCTTGAACCGTAAGTTCGTTTCATCTACTTGTAATTTATGCACTTTGAATCGACTTATTTGAGCTTGTTTGGAAGAACTACAACTAAGACTTATACTAATAGATTATTCATAAGTGCTTATTAGATACTCGCTTAGATATTATAAGAATGCTTATTATTAAATCAACGATCCTTTATCGTTTACTTGTTAGATTATAGTGAGAAAAGGATATTTATATCAATGGAAATTCTGAATTCTGTGTAATAAATCTGTGTTGTATAATAATTGAGTCTTTTATTTCTTACAGACACATTCACTGCCAGTTCTGTCTACTATACTCAACTGCAACTGTGAAGTTATACTAGAAGGAGCCATGTAAGTTCAATTGTGGCATTCATTCATGTTGGAATTCGTGGTTTTGAGCAAGTTTAAGAAAATCATAGAAAAAGGATTTTTTTTGTGTTTCCAGGTCGAGGATATGTGTGAAGAATCTCCCTAAATATGTTGCGGAGGATCGACTAAAACAAGAATTTTCTAGGAAAGGAGAAATAACTGATGTCAAGCTTATGCGTACAAAGTATTGTTTCTTTCCTTCAGTCATAAAATCTTTATTCCAATCCTCATGGACACTTGTTTAAATTTTAACTTCTTTGTGCTGTTTACTGGTTAACTCAGAAACGGGAAAAGTCGCCAATTTGCTTTTATCGGATTTCGTACAGTCCAGGAAGCTCAGGCAGCCATTAAATATTTTAATAAATCTTACCTTGACACGCAAGCAATTACTTGTGAGGTCGGTTGTTTATACCATTATTTTTTCTTAATTTCTTTCACACTATTATATTATTTATCATATTACTGAAACTGAGAGCCATTAAAAATGCTTGACCATGTTTTCATCTACCAAGCAGGTGGCTCAAAAACTTGGTGATGCAAATCTTCCTCGTCCATGGAGTCGACATTCAACAAAAAAGGACAATAAAGCGATAACCCCAGATGTTAGCAATCATGCTAGAGCTAAAGGACATGAAGACAATTCTTTGGACATTGATGACCCAAAGCTTCAAGATTTTCTTCAGGTCATGCAACCTCGGGCAATGTCTAAGCTGTGGGCAAATGATACCTCAGTTGTATCCAATGATGGTACCAACCAAGCAACATTGAATAAGGAGACTGAAAGTACATTAGTTGCAAAACATCCTATCTTAAGGGACTCACAAGTAGATGAGTTACCAAATAACCCTAAATCCGACAAGTTGCGTGATATTAAGCATGATGGAGTAATTTCTGATATGGATTATTTCAAGAGTAAAGTAACAACGGAGTGGTCTGATTCTGAAAGCAGTGATGATGACAACAGTGATTCGGCTTCTTCTGATGACGACGTCAAAGTTAAACATAGTCATGCTACTGAACATGAAGAAAATTGTGGTAATAGCCCTTCTAAAAGAACCCCAAGAAGTGGTGCTCAAGAGTTAGATCTAGAAGACCCAGAAAATACCGTTGGAAAGGATGTTGCCAATGATAAGTCTCAAGTGAATGCATCTGAGGAAGACGGGCAATTATCAAATCCAGAAGATAAGAAAGGAGTTTCTGAGCCGTGTCGACTGTTTGTCCGTAATCTGCCATATTCGACCACGTAATTTCTCAAATTATCTTATGGATGCGTGTTTCATATTATTTTGCCTACTTTTCTCGTTATTGTTTTTCTACAAGAATGAATGTCTTCTGCAAGTTAATTTCAATTGACCTTAATATTTTTTGTATTTCTAGTTGGTTTTATATTTTTATTGTTATTCTGTTGCAGTGAGGAGGAACTTGAAGAGCATTTCAGTCAGTTTGGCAGTGTCTCACAGGCTCATTTGGTTGTTGACAAGGATACTAAACGATCCAAAGGAATAGCTTATATTCATTTTTCAGCTCCAGAGTTTGCTGCCAGGTAACAACTAGATGGATAGAAATTGTTGTTTCACCTTAATTTATACCAACTATTATATTGTAAATCTTTCTTTTTGTTCATGGTTGAGTTGTAGAATTTTTGAGGGAATGCTTTTGAAGCATTAAGTCATTTTTTTTGAAGAATCTTCAGGTTGCAGATGTAGGCATAAACAATCTTTTGTCCAATCCAAGCACTTGGCGAACCTTCCCTTAAAAGCTAGCTATTGAGAGGGAACCAAACCACTCTAACACTCCACCTATGAAGCACGAACATTCCTCGGATTAGGCATGTCTCGGTGTCAGACACGCACCGTGTCCGACACCAATACATATTATTACACTGAATTATGTGATTTTCTTAAATTATTAGCTGTGTCGGCGTGGCAGTGTTTGGTTCGTATCCGTATCCGTGTTTCATAGCACTCCATTGAGCATCCCATACTACTTGATGGGAGACATAGGCACCCCGTTCCATAATACCAAGTCCTTATCAAAAAAAGTTCCCCACAAACTTATCCACATTCACGCAGAGTTACTTTTTTAGCGGTTATGGTTAATTTAGGGTGTGTCTTTTCAAATTTGAAACAATTTCAATTGATTAGCTTTAGAGGACCTGGGAGAATTGAGGAGCAAATTACTTTATGATGTTGTGTCACCTATGCATCCTTTGTCTTGTATTTGGCTTATGTGAATTGTTCATGTCTGCAAGGATTCTTCTCAGTCTTTTAATGTCCATCCATTGTCTATTTAAGGGTGTATTGTAAGGTAGTCAAAATCGCGATCCAACTTGTAGGATTGTACGATTTTGTGATCTTGTCACCCCTTGGTGTGCTGGGGTATGGTCGGAATCGTAATCTGATGGACGCGGTAAGGATCGCCGCGGAAGATCATGAAAACTGTGAAATCGTATGCGTTGGCTGCTGCTGTTCATGCTGTGCAGAGTTGTTGTTTCCGGGTCGGATCTACAACCCGTTTTCTTAAAACAACGTTGTATTTCTAAATCCCTAAAATACAACATGTGAAAGGCACTTGTGCGTTTCCTTTTTCTTTTTCATTTTTTTGTCGTTTTGCCTTGTGTTTTTTTGTTATATACTGAGGTTTATTTTTTATTTTTTTACGTTTGTTTTTTGTTTTGTTTGTTGCACACTTTTTTTCTACTACTTTTACAACTTGCTTTCTTTTTTGTTAACTAACAATTCTTTCAAAAAGTTAATAACTAATAATGTGATTTAAAATATCCATACACATAAACACAATAAAATTCCCATAAAAAAAATTAATAATAAAAGAAATTTTTTTATATTATATTATTTTTATTAATAAGGTGTCCTAAAAGAAAATAATTTAGTTTTTTCATCAAGTAATTAAGGTGTTCTGAAGGGTTTTTTATGCATACACATAAATTTATAGGCATATGTATGTCGATTTGTGAATTTGGTTGGATCTTACGATCCGTGTTACGATCTCCCGATTTACGATCTTGTGACCTCTCTCCACTTGGGCCTTGTCCTGTAAAGTGAGTTGCATATTTTAGAGGAGCCGGATTCTGGAAAATGATAGGATTACTATATTGGTTTGAGTTATCGAAAAGTTCTAAAACATCTAAGAACCTCTTGGAATTTATTGGAAATGTTTTCTGCAATGAATCGAAGTAGGTTGGAATTGCATAATTCCACGTCAATTAAATTGTATCTGTAGCTACAACATCACTAGACTTCAGATAGCTGCTACGTTTAGCAACACTAATACTGTCTCAAAGCTTAAGCTGGTGCTTGTCAACAGTTGATTGTAATTTATGTAATTGTATGATAAATGTTTATCAGGGCGCTAGAAGAGTCGGACAATTCAATCTTCCAGGGGAGATTATTGCATGTTATGCCAGCTATACCAAGACATTCAAACAATGAAGAGTAAGGCATAATATTGCTTCATCAACAATGTTTAATTGTATATTTGCATTATCATGCATTGTCATTTTATGGTTTACATGTTGTAGGAACAAGGACCAAGGCTCTAAAACTCTCAAACAACGAAGAGAGGAAGAAAGGAAAGCAGCTGAAGCCAAAGGAGATACCAGAGCATGGAATAGTCTGTTCATGCGCCCTGATACAGTATGTTTCCTTATGATGAAATTGAAATCCATGATTCTATTATTTAATCCTTTTTGAGTAGCCAATTTTTCAACAGTTCATTCATGTTCTGAATAATGCTTGTTTTATCCTCATATTTTCTATAGAAAGTCACAACTTGTGGCATGTTTCCATTTTCCAATGCAGTCATAATTTCATTTTTCCTTGGCATTATAATATTTCCTTTTATTGGTGGGTGCAAATATGTTGTTTTTTAGTGATGGAATTAACATCAGTCTTATTGATTATACTTCCTAAAATGTTTTTGGTGATGCCGTGTCGCCAGCAGGTTGCTTGTGTGTGTGTGTTAAGTATATTTTAATCATGTGTTGATGTTAATAGATTGCAGAACACGCTTCTCGGAAATATGGTGTTAGTAAAAGTGATTTTCTGGATCCAGAAGCTGATGATCTTGCTTCACGTCATTCTCTGGCACAAACTCAAGTGATTTTTGAAACAAAAAATGCATTTAAAAAAGCTGGAGTGAATGTGGAGTCTCTGGAGGGGCTTGTGAATGATAAAGTTGATGGCGTAAAAAGAAGTAACCATGTACTTTTAGCAAAAAATTTGCCATATGGTGCTACGGAAAATGAACTTGCAAAGATGTTTGGGAAATTTGGTAGTTTGGATAAAATAATTCTCCCCTCGACAAAAACATTGGCCCTGGTATTTTTCCCTCTCCTTATGTTCATGATGTGTCTTATGTATTTTTTTATTTTGGGGGGTGGCCGTGGGTACATTTGATAGCTTATTATCCTATCGTATAGCCCAGTTTTGTTATAATTTCTAATAAAGTTTTGTTTCAATTATGTCTTAATTCAACTTTCCACAGTATTTCTTCTTCCATAATATGTGGTTGAGGAATAGTCTTGTGTCCTAATATCCTAAAGAAAAAACAAATAACAATCTTTTGTATGAAGTTTATTCTTTCAACTTTCGATAATATTTCTTCTTCCATAATATGTGGTTGTGGAACAGTCTTGTGTCCTAATATCCTAAAGAAAAAACAAATTACAATCTTTTGCTTGAAGCTTATTCTTTTGCATTTTAAAAACTATATTACCACACCATTATTGTATTATTTATATTTGTTTTTTTAATAATAATAGATATTATGGTCCTTCTGGTTCTACATGTTCTCATCTGCACCATGTGCTGTACATGATGGTAATGTATTGTATTATGGAGATTTTTTAGAGTTAGGATCCGTTGACACTAGGTGTAAGGCTTAAGACTAAGCGTAATGTACTCCAAATCTCGACTATTAAATATAATGTATCAAATGGCTCGTAATATTCCATCTGTGAAATAAATAAAAAAACTAATTGAGGCATGCGTGTGATTCCGTCTTCATGCTCATTTCTACTATCATAGAAACCTAATTCATCAGTGTGCCTCACTAATATCTAGACTTACAGATTTGTACCATGCTTGACATCGATCTTTTGTAGCTTCAATTGGAATTTATAGATATTATTATGATGCCACATGAAAAAATTAATCCCAAATTCTAAAACAAGAGCACTTAGCATTGGAGGATTACTGAAATTGACATGATCGAGATATATTTATACGGCCACAAATTTGCACCTAAATTGTCTAATTTCATATTGATGATTGAAGGTTCAACAAACCACAAATTGACAAGAATGAACTCTAATACCATATGCTATCTAAAATCAAAATCTAAAGCCTGATCATTACGGGAGAAGTGATATGACCCCAACGGTGGCTTCTGCAACTCTGAGCAGCGCTGAACAGTGTGCATTAGTTCAATCAGTATATCGTTTCGGGGAGAAGAAAAAAAAAAGAAATTGCATGCATGCCTCACTTAAGAGTTTTATTTTTATATTTAATAGATGGAATATATGATTCATTGGATCAATCAAATTGAATGGATGAGTTTTGGTATAAGCCTTTTGATCTACACTTGGTTTCAATGGATCCTAACACTTTTTAATGTATGTATTAAGGGAACTTTAATATACTTATAGGCATTTTGTTGCGTATTTGTTTTAATTGATTGGTGGAGCTTGTCTTCAGCAGTGAGGCGTTTTAAAAGTTATTGCTTTTATTGTTATTTTTTCGTTGTTTAATGAATAGGTAAACACTAAATTCTTCTTGTTCAAGCTTTGAATTATTTGGAGATGATATTTCAGGTTATTTTTCTCGAACCAGCAGAAGCTAAAGCTGCTTTTAGAGGTTTAGCTTACAAGCGTTACAAGTAAGATCTTTTGTTTCTTTTGGTCACTAGTTCCATGCAGCATTGTTAAGTGATAAGCAATATTTTATTAGCTTCTATGAATAGACAATCAGGCATTTATGTTATCCTCATTGAATGAATTTATTGTTTCTTCCTCTGTTGAATACGAGTCGATCTTCATAAGAAAGAAAGAGAGAACATTTTCCTTGCAAATTGCAAGAAGTATGATGCTGGTCTGAATTGTGCAAAAGTTAATGTGCTCTGGCTCTCCTGTGTTATTTGAAAAGGGAAAGAATAAAATTGAAAGAATAGTTTTGTCAAAAATATGTGTCTTACACCCAAAAGGGAAGTGTGTGGGGGGTGGCATTAGAGTGTACAATATTTCAGAACTATGCCCATAACTTCGTAGTTTTAATCTTATTGCTGTAGTGATTGGACTAAAGCTTGGATTTTGTTAGTTCGGAAGGATTGACACTTTGAGATGTTGCACAACCACAATTTCATCCCCCCATTCTCTCTTCAGCTGGTAGAATAATCTTGGGCAAAGCAGCACAACCCCCCTCCACTAAGCTAACGATGGGGATCCCATATTTTATTTATTGAAGGTTATTGACTTGATTTGTGCTTTATTCATTGTAGAGATGCTCCGTTATACTTGGAGTGGGCTCCTTCCAATATTCTTACCCCAAAATCAACATCTATAAATGATGAGGTGAATATTGGAATTGGTGAAAAGGATGTCAAGCGGGTGATATTAGAGAAAGACGTGGAAAGAATATCAGATGCTGACATTGATCCAGACAGAATAGAGGTTTGGCCTATTTTTACCATTCTTTTGCTCTAGATGTGTTTGGTTTAGTTTGTTTTGATGCATTAGTCTTTTGCAAGAATTGATGGAAAATAGAAAAGAGAGAAATGTGAGGTCAATGGATAAAAGTAAAATATAAATGCATAGGCCAAGTCGTATATGCAATAAAAGTGACAAATAAAAAATGATAAATTCATTTTACTTTTTAGGTTGAATTATTCTATAGATCGCCGAACTCCAAATTTTAATATAGATTCCTCAACTAAAAATGTTTTAAATCCGGTCTCTGAACTTCTCAATAATTTATTGTTAGGTCCTTAAACTAACATTTTTAATTGGATCCCTAATTTTATAATCAGGTCTCTGAATATAGGTATTTTTCAAGTTATTCAAAAGTTCAAGAATCTAATTATGAAATTATTTAAAAGTTCAGGGACTTGGGTAGATTTTAATTTCAAGGACTTCACTACAAATTGTAGACATTTCAAGGACCCAATTGGCAATTATTTTGTTAGCTTAAGGGCCTATTTAAAAATCCTCAAATAGTTCAAGGATCTCCTGGGCAATTAAGTTACTTTTTGTTACCTGACATAGTACTTTATATGGTTAAAATACGAAAAAATGATAGACATTGGAAATATTGGTATTAAACCCTGATAAGTATTAAAACTGAATTTTTCTTTCGTAGTTGATATATATCGTTGTTCTTGAGTTTTTTGCCCCTAAACATTTTAAACTTTTCTTGAAGGGCCGTAGTCATCTCTTTGTTGTTCATTCAATAATTTCTATGTCAATAAGAACAGAACTTTGAAGTGCAATATCATTTTCTGTATTGATTGTCAATTTTGAAGGACGTTTATCCCATTGACTATTCATTCTTTGGCCTAGCCTTTAGGGAAATTGTTTGTCACCACTCTATTTTTGTCCACCACAGATTACTATGCAATTCAGTCAATATTTATTTTGAAATTTTGTACATTAACCATTGCTAAATAATCCATAATTATTATCTTCTATCATTTGATTAAGCTATCATGCTTCAGGCTCGGTCCTTGTTTGTCAAGAACCTAAATTTCAAGACAACAGATGAGGGTTTGAGGGAACATTTCAGTGAACACATGAAGGAGGGGCGAATTTTGAGTGTTAAGGTAAATGGATTTAAATGCTAGGTGACTCAAATTATTACTATTGATGACTTGCTATTTTTCATTTTTTTTGTTTCACTGCTTTCTAAAATAGGTGAAGAAGCATTTGAAAAATGGGAAAAATGTTTCTATGGGATTTGGATTTGTTGAGTTTGATTCCACAGAGACTGCTACAAGTGTTTGCAACGATTTACAGGTATTTGCACATTTGAATCAAAAGATGCATGTTAAATGTATTTGAAATCCTAATTATAGTTATGGTTGTTTTACAAAGGCATTTTTTAATAATTGTTTTGGTTTGGGTACAGGGGACTGTTTTGGACGGTCATGCTCTTATTTTACAACTCTGTCATGCCAAGAATGATGGTAAAGTACAAAAGAAAGTTGAGAAAGATAAGAGTTCAACTAAGTTGCTTGTGAGAAATGTTGCTTTTGAGGCAACGGAGAAGGATCTGAGACAATTATTTAGCCCGTTTGGCCAGGTGATAATTTTAATACAATTGTTAGCAAATATTCATTCTCTCAGCCAAAATATGAACAATTGAACATTTAGTTGTTTACGTATTTAAAAGTTTTCCTTTTACTCATGTTTGATGACTTAAAAACCGTGCAGATTAAAAGTTTAAGATTACCAATGAAGTTTGGAAATCATAGAGGATTTGCTTTTGTGGAGTATGTTACTCAGCAGGAGGCACAAAATGCACTTACAGCACTCTCAAGTACCCACTTGTATGGAAGACATCTGGTAAGTGAAACTCGGTGATGGATTTGGGAAATTCTGTTTATGGAATCCTCTACACTTCCACTTGTTTTGGGTGGTGTGTATACTTTCAAATTAGATTGCAAATAGTTGAGAAACAGTGGTCCTTATTGTTTTCAGGTGATAGAGAGAGCGAAAGAAGGTGAGAGTTTGGAGGAACTGCGAGCTCGAACTGCTGCTCAATTTAATGAACATAGTGGATTTCAAGATACCAACATATCCAAGAAAAGGAAGGCCATCAGTATGTTAGATGAAGGAAATATGAAGTTTGAAAGGTTTGATTAGTGCTTCGTTCAAGAATTTGAGGTTTCTGTATATATCCCAAAGTTCAGGGATGGCAATTTTGTAGATTTTAGTTAATTGTTTAATTTGTCGATGCTTGGTGTTCTTGCTATTATTACTATTTATTACCATGTTTAAAAGATGCAATAAAATTATATGGTCATGAATATTGAGTTTGCCTTACTATATGGTTAAAATCACAATTTTAGGAATTAACTTGATTTATACTAAAACGGGATTTTTATTTAAAAGCATTATTCGCTACACTTAAAATGCCAATCAATTGAGTTAAGCAACCCAGGCATAATGAAAAATATATCTTCACGATTGAACAATTTACTCACACAATGGCGTCAATTTCACGAGGTCATCTTCTGAAAACAATGACGTGAAAGATATGGAATTATTTAAAAATCAACTAGCTAGTATCAGTACATAATTATTCAATTCATATCAAACATAAATTCACGAATAAATAAATCTAGTTATATGGAGGCATTGCTTACAACCTCTACTAATGGCAGTGTATATGGGACTAAACAGTAGCACAAGCTAAATAAAAATCTTATAGGAACCACAAACAATAACTATAAACCCTTTTTTTTTTTGTGACACACTTTAACATGTAAAACCTTGAGAAAAAAAAACCAAACAAACACACGCACGGGATAATTATAACTATATCACCTGCCTCATTGTTAATGCAAGTTTGAGAATCATATTGGACCACCACAGGAGTAAGTGATCTCACAGTCTTCACCAATGTTAAGTGTGTAGAGATGCAAAGGCCTAACAAGGAATGGTGGCAAACGAACAAGAAGTTCACAAACACATTGGTTGTCCACTTCCCTAGCCCATCGGCAACAATTTTCTTGCTCAGCGGTCTGGTGACGTCTATGCTTGTGTCCGTGTTTGTGACTGTGCCCATGTCCATGCCCATGGTCGCGGTGGTGGTTTTTGTGCCCCTCATCATTGCCACCATCATCGTCACCACCATCATCATCACCACCATCATCGTCAGGTGCTGGTGGGGGCTCTAAGGGGGCAGGTGGTGCCCCCGGTGTAAAGGGTAACCTTCCACATGCATAGTTTACTAATGCAAACTGAGATGCACAAAGTGGGCGTTGATTTGTTGGTGTAGTAGGCCTAACTTCGCTTTCAATCTTTGGCACTATTGCCAACAATGTTAGAGCCATTGCCATTATCTTGAAAATCTCAATTTTCTTCATTTTGAAATTCTCAACTCTAATCATCAGATATTACAAGAATTTAGGAGTCCATATAGGTACCCTTTGAAGTGATGATTATATTTATACTTGCAAACTGAAATGGGTAGCATTTTGGATAGGTAGTTTACAAAGAGTGTGAGTTGCGTTCCTATTTGTTTAAGAACTCATCATCCATTTTGTGTGATGGTCCTTTCTAGGTGACGTACAAATTATTCTAAATGATGGTTCACCCACCAACTTTTTTAACTGAACAATTTTTTAATTAATTAGTCTAGCATTGATGGGAGAAGCGTAGTTTAATGATAGATAAGTTAGCATCATACATAACTTGTGAGGGAGAGGCACTTTTCTAGTTTTCTTGACAAAAAGTTCTATATATCAGAAAATAAAGAGTGAAACAAACAAATGTTGCACAAACATAATAAAGGGTAAGATTTAAAAAGGGGTTTGGTGTCGATAAAAGTTTTTACAATCACTATATTTTATTTAAAGGATAAGGATCAGACGATTCATATTTATACTCAGAATAAAAACCTTTTAAAAACAAATCCAACAATATATATGTTGTGGCTTCACTTTAAAAACTTTTGACCGCATCAAATTCATTTTTTAGAAATAATTGTATGAAGTCATGCTTATTGCAGGAGTCAACAACAATTAAGCTAGATGAGCATATCTGTTTTCACCCACCAAGTACCAATATTAAAGGGTAATCATATCATATGTGAACAAATCTTGAATTTTGATGACACAAAAAGGACAACAATTACATATGATTTTGTGATTAGAATATGATATGTAAGACTACATAGATACAAATAAATGACATTTTGTGCATGTAATGTACACACATAACATTACCCAAGCTAAAAAGCTAATACTTTTGAGTTTTGAAGGAAAGAAATAGAACATTAAAGGGTTTGTAGGGTGATGAAAAGCATAAAACATATTTAATGGACAATACACACATACATATAAACACAAATAATGATATGAGTTCAGTCGAAGTTGTTTCACATTTGCTTTTATAATATGATATTGTAATCGTTTTTTCTTAAGAGTCTAATGGCTAACTCTCACACACACTAATTTTTGTTGTTTGCAATTTTTTTGGGGGGATTCTGTTTTGGGTAACAGGATGTTGTAATTTTTTGTAAGTAATATAAACTAGTTAAAAATCCAATTCTGGTTCAATTTCGATAACCTTAAAAAATCGGAAACCATTTAACAATTATCTCAGTGACCTATTTAGTAGAAGCTAATTTGGTAGCAAATCTTGTTCAATATTCTGAGTTTCTACTTGTTCAAAAGAAATATTCTTAGTTTCTAACCAAGAATCCATCTATTAGTAAAAAAAAATCCATCTAATTTATTCCATCGTT
>Ga0315915_1002625_pt1 | contig 22752 bp, 6 predicted proteins | sample MpolbnodulesMG_FD_207738 | JGI IMG/M metagenome (GOLD analysis project Ga0315915, IMG submission 207738) | Medicago polymorpha root nodule microbial communities from Los Angeles, California, United States - branched nodules | ecosystem: Host-associated > Plants > Roots > Nodule | place: USA... | reverse complement strand
GGTCACTTTAAAAACTAAAATAATGACACCTGTAAAATAAAAAAATCTATCCAACAATAATAATTTCATAGGCTAATTATTATAAATTTAATCTGATTAAATTTATATAATTATTATTGTCATTAGCAACAGCCAACAATAATAATTAAAAAAAAACATGAAAACAGAGGAGTGAATGGAGGGAGTGGGGTTTTGGACTCTTTCTACCCTTTTTTGACCTTTCTAATTCCAGTTTTTTCTTTTTTTTTAATTGAAAAATCCAAAACGATGTCGTTTTTGTAAAGCTAAAAGCAAAAAAATAAAAAATAAAATGGAGAACCGGTCTGACCCACAACTCGGCCGAGTCACCGGTTTTGACCGGTTCCTGCCGAGTTAACTGCATGACCGATCCAAACGTTGGCTCGAACCAGCCTACCCACCGATTCATGGTCCGACCGGTCCGACCGGCTGGTCCGAATCGAGTTTTAAAACTATGCAATTTACCGAGGCCACAAAAATGTTTTCTGCTAATAAATGCTTCCCATGCTCTTATAAAAAAACGTAATCCATGCATTTATGTAATGAACGGTTGATTGATACCAAGGAAAAGTTACACTACATATATTAAGGGTACATATATTAAGGGTAGAAAAGGAAAAAGAGAGCTAATTATGCTCTGCCTTGGTTGTAGCAAATTGGAGAAAAACGACACATATAAAGAAACAAATGGAGTATTTTTTAACTCCTTTGACCATTCACTTCTTAAACCATCTTAATTGAATTTATCTCTTTCACATTCCTCCAAAATAACCTATAAAATGAAAAAGTTTAATGCATAATTTTTTATATTCACTCTCATTTTTATAACCGTCACTTATCCTACATTCATTTTCTTCTCATTCTACACATTTGATAGTTCTACTTAATCTTTGAGTGTTTCTATCATGGTGATATTGATACTATCATATTCATTTGTACTAAAAGTTTTTTTATTCATTTATACTGAAGTTATTGTATTTTTTTTTCCAGGTTGAAAGAAATAATTTTTCGCTGCAAACATGATGCTATAATATATAAAAAGGTATTTCTAATTCCACTTATCACACCATTATTCATTCAAAACTAATATTTAACTTAAGTTACAAAAACTTCTCGTATATATGAATGGTTAAGTTTAAGATGAACATGCCATTGAAAACTTTCTAAATCATCACTTTGAAACGAAGGATTCAAGGTCTAGAAGAATAAAGCAAATTCAACAAATTCTGATTGAAACTGTTACGAGTTAAGTAAATAATATTGGAAAAAATCCATGTCCTACATCGGATAAATAAGACTCTTGGTAAGAGTTTATATAGAGGAGACAATCCTCACCTTATGAACCGATTTTTAAGGATGAGTTATGCCTCCAATTTCATTATGATATCAGAGACTGTCGAATCCAAGGGCACCTGCCGATTCACGCACCAAACCCAAAGAGTGCTGTTGGGCGTGGCGGCCGATTGACGAACCAAAGCCCAAAGAGTGTTGGGCATGACGGGGGTGTATTGGGAAAAACTCATCGGATAGATAAGACTCTTGGTAAGAGTTTATATAGATGAGACAATCCTCACCTTATGAACCGGTTTTTAAAGATGAGTTAGGCCTCCAATTTCATTAAATAATAATATGAGTATAAGGCTATAATCTACAACAAAAGAAATAGGCTTAATAGCAGTTTTCGCCCCCCTAACTTTCACGAAGTTACGATTTTGACCCCTAAGAAAAAAATACAAAACCGCCCCTTAAATTTTGCAACCGTGGTTAGTGATGTAAGGTGTAACCCCTTAATGTAACTTTAATTCATATTAAATGTGATTTCATTTATAATTTTGCATCTTTTTTATCTTTTATTAAGTGGTACAATATATATGAATGGTTAAGTTTAAGATGAACAGGCAATTGAAAACTTTCAAGAGACATGTATTTTAAGGAGGTTACTCTAAACCATCACTTTGAAACGAAGGATTCAAGGTTTAGAAGAACAAAGCAAATTCAACAAATTCTGATTGAAACTGTTACGAGTTAAGTAAATAATAATGAGTATAAGGCTATAAGCTACAACAAAAGAAATAGTATATACATAGAACAGTAATTCACATTTTTCTATTGTTGACATTGAAAGGAAGTTAAATGCAAAGATTAGGGGACGATAGAGACGACCGTCAAAGCGAATCAACTTTCGTAGACAAGTTGCATGATCGTAATATTTAATCAAGTTTAAGTAATTTAGTTTTTTTTATGTCAAATAATTAGTATTATATATTTTAGAAAAATATTTATATCATTCAACCACTTTTATTCTTAGTCTATTTTTTGACAAATTTGTATACATGATGATTGAAAGATGTCACAATCTTAATTTGGTTGTGTTAACCATAAGAGGATTAAGCTTGAGATTTGGGCCTCAAATTTTATGCATTTTTTTGGGTTTTATCATGTCTTTATAATTGATTGATAAAATTTTCGTTTATTTTTTATGTTTCATGCAGTGCAATTATCTATCAAGTGATTGTGTACCAATGATTATAAATTGAAATTATATATGCGAATAGTTTTTCTCACATGAACTTTCAAATTATTGTTCCCGTCGCTCATATATATATGCGGATAGTTTTTCTCACATGAACTTTCAAATTATTGTTTAATTCAATTCATGCAATTCTTTTACTATTCTTAACTTTTCTTCAACTTTTATGACGATTTCATCTCGTTCTTACCTTTCCTTTTAGGGTATGCTTACTTATCACGTTTCTATTTTCGTTTTCACTCAAACTAATAACAAACATAAAAGATCACAAACTCAATATTTTTGTCATCATTTTCTTTTAGAATTTTAAAAATATCAAAACATTGTGCTCATTGTTTATGAAAATGCACTCTTTCTAGTTTGCATTTCATCTCCTCTTTATCATAATTGTTTGCTCATTTACCTACTATGTATAAAATTGTAAAAACTCATTCAACATGTCGTTTCGATTATATCATCATCTCATTTCATTCACAAAAATATTTAAAATCAAAACTTGAATTTTTAATATTATAACCAGTTTTGGGGGGTGTAGAATGTAGTTATTACTCTTCTAAGTTAAGTTGTTGTAAGATACATTAGCCGTTGGGCTTAGACAAGACATGTGGCCCTAATTTGATCAACGTGGACAAATAATCAGTACAGCACGTGCTCCATGTGAAGCATACGGTGCCCGTGTAACCCTAATCGTGTTTTCATCTAACGGTCTCAATTGAAATTACATTCCCCACCCGATCCAACGGATCTAATTACATCATTATGGCATAAAAACCAAACTAATATTTATATATTTATTTAATTTAATCACAATTTGTAAAGTACCCTTTTAATTTTATTTTTCAGAAAAAGTGGCTTTCAGCTTTTCGTTCAATTTTTATTGTCTCCTTCAGGTTATTATTATCGAGTTCAATTTTGTGCATCTGCGAATCCATTAATAATTCTCACAAAACAAAACCCTAATTTTAAAATTCGATGATGAGAGGTTCAAAGCGTTTGGCTGTATCGGAACCTAACCGTGCTGATACCAACGAAACGCAAGTAAGTTCGTCGTTTTCAAGCTTCAGCTACTTAATTTTAATTTTAATTTTATTTCATTACTTTAGCTCCTTTTTTTTTTTATCCTGTGAGAATATTCCAGCTACTATAGTACTCAAAGATGGTTTTTTTTTTATTTTTAATTATGTATATTTTGTTAGCAATATTGAATGTGCTTAAAGCGAGTTCTGAAAATGCTTGTTTTAAGTTCTACTTGTTTGCTATCAAGTAGTGTATGTTTGGTTCTTTCGCACGGTCACAAATTGATTTTGTAAAATTGATTATGTTTGATGCATTTATGAATATGTGGATTCAACATTAAGTTCAAAGGAAAATTGATTGTAGAAGCCAAAAGCTACGAATTCTAGCTTAAGGTTAGAATCAATTTTTGAAGCAAATTAGCAAACTCAATTTTACTCGCAGATTTCCAAACATATCAAAATCAATTCTATATTTGTGTTTGGTTCTGCAGTAACAAATATTGTTGTTGAGGGAATTGATTTTGTAAAATTGAGTAGAAGGAAAAATTATTTGCTTGGATACATTAATGTAAAAGTGGTTTCAACAATAAATTTGAATATAAAAATCAATTCTAGAATAAAAAACTCCAATTTCTAGCTTCATATTAGAATCAATTTAGTTCTTAAGCAATTAAACACACGTCAAAATCAATTCTACACCTCTAGAATCAATTTTGATTCCTCCGTAAGTGGAACCAGACATACACTCGGAACTTTGTATATTTTAAACATATTATTAACCTTTTTTACAAAATCCTCGCAAATCATTAGTTTCAGTATTGTGGGAGAGTGTTGGGCATTGAAACTGGTCATTTCTGTTCAAAATTTGTTCTTGTTGTTTGTTAAGTTTTATCATTGTATGCTCATCTTACTTACAATGTTGAAGGAGTCCCAAAATTTATGCTTTTAAGTGTTTATGTCTTTTGCTGAGTGAAGCTTGTTTTCTAGAGGTTGAGGACTTGCAATGCCAAAGGGATTGTATTTGACATTCCTTCTGTATTCAAGTTTTGATTTTATGTTGGATGAGAAAGAATTGTCATTCTTATTCAGCAATTAATATGTTTACCTAAAGCTGCTAGCCTGCTCTTAATGGTTGATGTCTTTTTTTATGACGGGCATAATGGTTTATGTCAATAACTCTGTATGTTAAATTGTCTTTGAACTTTGTCAGTACTGTTATCTTTATGTGGAAGCTTATTATACCTCCATTTTAACGTGTTGCAGTTTCGGAATAAAAGAATAATGGAAGGATCTCTCTTTGATGTCCATAGGGCTGAACCATCCCAACAACTGATGATGGTAACACCCTCATTGGATATGAAACGGGCAGAGTCATCCCAGCAGCATGTGAGAGCTTTAAATACCCAGTTTGCAAGGTTCATCTTTTATTTAACGTCAACAAATTTTCTTTTTCTTAATTTCTGCATTTCAATTTTCCTGTCAATGAGAAAAGGGTTTGGTCTAGATAATTAGACTTGATTCATTGTTCTATTCTTTGGTTTAGCTTATTCGTTAGTGGTTGTCACTTTTCACAGAGCACGATGTCTTGATATGTTAAAATCTAGGTTAAAGGAATTTGGATTTGTATGGTTATGAATGTTCTGTTGGTTATTGTTATTCCACAACCTCTCTTATTGTTATGACGTGTGTCTTTCTCACAGCTGGGTTCAAACACAATTAAAGAACCATCCTGATGAGCTTTGGGAAGATGGTGTCAGAGATTACTTAGATCACGCTACAGGCATTATGGTAATTCTTCACATGGTTTAATGCGCTAAGCATATGTATACTTATAATTCTAATTTACTCGGTGTTACTATATATACCCAAGTAATATGTTATGGAAGGTGCCGTATGCAGGAAGCTGATTCCATATCTAGTAATATGTGGCTGTGTATGCTGCAATGAAATAAGTATATGTATGCACACTATATCAGTATCAGATACACTCACACCTACATATGTTAAAACATGCCTTCTACTTTAAAATTAACCATTCACGGTTATAAACTTATAATGATATCATTTCTATATGTTTTTACCTAGAATTGGTGCCTGTGTATTTCTACAAGGACAAATATAAATGCTTTCTGTTTTTGCTCATCCTTTTTGTAACATGAACACTTTAACTAGCTCCTTTTTCTTCAATGCATTGGGTGTCGCAGCTAAACTATACTAGAGTATTTTTGCTTGTTACTCTACTCCTTGCCCTTGGCTTCTTGCAACATGAATGCTTTGAGCTAGTATTAGCATGCACACCCATTCTTTCTTTAGAACATTTTATTTAACATGCTTAATAAATAATAATGGTGTGTGTCTGCAGAGTTAAAAACATTGACCATGTAATGTGTATTGTTTCAGGAAAAATTTAGTGATGTTGTCAACTGGCTCAAAGCAAATGCCACCAAGGCAGAAAATTCTACACCCGGTGCCGGTGCTGGTGCTTCTTTTGCTGGGAAAAAGCTTTTGCCGGAAGTAACAAACAAAGAAAATAAAATTTTTGGAGAAAAATCTGGATCTCCTCCTGTTAGTACTACTACTACTACTACTACAAGTTTTGCTAGTCCATGGAGCCCTGGAATATTTTCGAACAGTCAAAATCAAAATCAAAACCTTTTTACGTTTGGTGGTAGGTCTCTTCTGACTTTTTTAAAATACACCCAATATGTTTTCTTCTCAATTGTTGAACTAACTCTAAAATGGGTCGCATTTGTGGTACCCCATGCACACCATTCAACATGTAAACTATGGCTGTGAATATTTATCAATGAAAGACCAAAAGTTTTGATCGGATGGTGAATTTTTTTTTGTTGAAGTTTAGATGACAGATACCCATCTTCGATAGTTGAGATTTCTGTTGAAGTTATGTTAAGCTGGCTTTGGAGTCTATTAACGAATTAGAGCTATGAAGTTATGTCATGTTGAGATTATGATGTGTCAGGTGTCCTTTAGGGATGACCATGACCTCATGTCATGTCTAGAACTGCGTATAGATACAAATTTGTAAAATAATAGCAATGAAGGTTGGCAAACTTATAGATACATACTTAATAATCTATTCTGCCATTTATTTTATCCAGTTTAGTGCTATACCTTGAACTTAGGCATAAAGTCACGTCACTTCTATGATTTGTTTTTTGTGAAAAGGAGGGAGCGACACCTCCCAATGACACTTTTATGATTGGCTACTAAATTTCTGTATTTTGTTTTAGGAAATCGAAGTTCAGCCCCCTCCAACTCCAATCACAACGCTTCAGATGATGCGGATGCTGGTGAGAATACAATGCTTTTACCTCTTGCTCTACTCATTGGCATGTCATTAACTTTTGATCAGTGAAAGCTCAGCCCTATCCTCTTGCTGGTCCTTCATGCTGTTGTAGGAATGTGTATATTAACCTTTGTTCCTTCATGTTTTAACTTGTTAAATCGGATTCAAAATACGTGGTTGAAACAATGATTGAGCAGCTCACCTTTCAACTTGTTAAATCTGATTCAAAATACGTAGTTGTATGCTTATGATGAAAGTTACCATTTGTTGGAAAGAGCATAATTTTTAATCTGCAGCTTTTGTGACATAACATGGAATCTCCTCTGCCCCCCTAAATAGTGGTAGAAACTTCTATTTAACGGGAGAAACAACAACAACAACAACAACAACAACCAAGCCTTTTCCCACTAAGTGGGGATTTAATGGGAGAAAAGAGTGTTAAAATGGCCGAGTAGAAAACAGATAGTGAACCCTAGCATACAATTATTTATCCCTATCAATTGGGTACCGAAATACAGATCTTTCCATCATAACCTGTTAACTCGTTCTTGAAGCGCTTTGACACTGGAATATATGTTCTTTCTTTCCTTCCTGCATTTCTTTTTCAATTTTTTTCTTATGATACTGCTGGATTGGATTTGTTATTAAGCAGATGTTCTGGCCTTCACCTATGAGTTGTATTTATTTAACTTTACCCAAAAGGAACAATTTGTCAAAATATTCTTTATTGAAGAAAATAGTGGTTTTGAGTGACCAGAACACGAATATATCATGTTTTTTAAAGTTTGTATCCCCCCTAAAAACTATTCAGTGGCTAATTATTTTGGTTGTTATGCCAAGTTGATTGTTGCTTTATAGTACCTTGTTGCCCTTTTTCAATGCCAAGCTGATTGCTGAGTCTCAGATATTACGATTGTTTCAAATTTGAAGATAAGAGAGTCTACTATGTGGTTTTTATAAAATATTTTCCTATTCGCTGCTATTTTGAACTTTTGAGATAAATGCTAGAACATTGTTTGAGGTTTTTTATTGTTGAAAAGCTTGTCGGACTATTATAACATTTGAATGCAATCGGGCCAGCTCATTACTGAATGATTGATTTTCATTGTGACCTTGTACTGTAGCTTAACATCTTGCAATCCATCAATGACTTTGCTTGCCTTGTTTATGACATTACCAAATTATGTACATAAGGTTTCACGTTGATAACATGATGTTTATTTGGTCTCAGAAAATGAGGAGGAGCAGCCCAGTAGCCCATCAGTGAAGAAGTCGGAAGAGAAAGGTGTATCAGTTGTGCATGAAGTGAAGTGCAAGCTTTATGTGAAGGTTTGTTTCTTAATTATTAGGGCATCATATTTATTTTTCAGCTCTTGTTTCAATTCAGCTTGATTTTGTTCCCTTGGTATCTTCAGTCAAGTGACCCAACAGATAAGGATGTATGGAAAGATAGAGGAATGGGCAATCTGTCCATTAAATGCAAAGAAGGGGTCGCCAAGGCTACCAAAGAGTCTAAACCTACAATTGTTGTTCGAAATGAGGTTTGTTTATACGTTCTCAGTTCTTACATACTGGTATCTCTTCAGGGAATTGACCTGAATGTAATTCCTAGGCTTTCTTGCTTTTGCATCGAGATTTTCACTTATTTTTTCAGTTTCTGTTTACATTTACCGATGGCAGGTAGGGAAAATTCTTCTCAATGCCTTGTTGTATCCTGGAATCAAGACAAATCCACAGAAGAACTCTCTCGTTGCGATATTTCATACTGCGGTAAGAAACTGAAAACTTGCACATTTAGCTGAATACCTTGATGCATATACTGAAAAAAAGTTTCATCATATAGGGAAACTTAGAAAAACCACTATCGAAAATTAATGCCTGGATCATTTAGAGAGTTGAAAGGAAAATTGACATGTTTAGACTAGGTTGCAGACTACAGTGCTTGTAGGTAGTATACAATGAAGGTTTTGGATTTCCTGTAGTTGTAAAATCCTGAATTTTTTGCATTCACGCATCTCAGACTGTCTAATCAAAGATCATCTGACAACTCATGTTTCAACTACATATTTTGAATCCAATTTAACAAGTTGAAAGGTGAGCTGTTCAGTCATTGATCAAACGGCCCAAGATGCAAGATTGTGGCTTATTCAAGATTTCTCGACTCCAGGGAATGTGGATCCTTTAATGTCAATGAAGCAGACCTGTCACATTGCATAACTATTTGTGTTTTTCATTGTTGGTTCTTCCATGTTAAATCAGGATCCTTTTCGGTTTATATTTTCCTTTTAAGTACAAAAATTTTCTGTTAGCATGTTTGGATCCGTGTCTGGCTTCACTTTTCCACGTCCCAATGTCATCCACCACGAAAAGCTGAAAACAAAGAAGTACAATATGTAGCTTTCGCGTCAACTTGCGATTTCAGAAAACACACAGCAGATCCGAACACTTTTATTGTATTGTTTTATTTTATTTTATTTTATTTCTGTTTTCAAAGTGTTGCATAGGAAACAATGAATTTTTTTGCAATAATTGTCCTGAAATGTTACAAAAGTTCAGTCTCAAAAAAGCTAAAAGCATCTTTTTTTTTCATGAGCTGATTAATACTTTTAGCTTTTCTATTGGTTTTCCCCTTCAAAAGAAAGATAACAGAATATATTATAGTATTTAATAACGGTCCAATATTAGTATCTTCGTTTTTCTGAGTAGTTTTACTTTTACCGCATGTTATATGATTGAATAGCCAATAGAAAACGTATGTGAAACTTGAGAATTTCTGTAGGGTAATGCCGATGGTGGTGGAGAGGATACTGTTGTTGCACGTACATTTTTGATCCGGATGAAAACGGAAGATGATCGAAATAAACTGGCTTCAACTATTCAAGAATATGCTCCAGCATCTTGAGAGTTACGATTATTGTGCCAACCTGGGCAATTAAAAGTTACTGAATACTACACCCGCCTTCAATTTTCGCCCTTTCACAACATTCGATTTTTTCTTTAAAAAGTGTCATTTTTGCTGTGTTGGACCCTCTGTTTAGAGGCTGTTACTTATGTGCCATCTATAATCCCGTAGATCAATGCAAAAATGTTGTTTAGGTGTGAATGTGATGAATACACCGCCTATGCCTTGGACCAATAGTTCTACTTTTTCCTTGCTATAAATAAGCAAGGCAAATTTTGAGTGAATTGGACAATCTAGTGTCTTTGAAAAACATCAAAATTATGGTGAAAACCATGGTGAAGATACATTGGAACTTATAAAAATCACGTTACGAGGCATTCTTTTTGTTACTTATATTGAAAATGTCAGTTAATTTAGTCTCTACAAAAAATGAAAAAATAGTCTTTAGGCCGTCAAAGTAAAAATAAAGGACATGTCCCCAAAACAAAAAGGGTAAATAAAGGATCTTCTTTGAATCATCTTATACATGCATCTAGACAAGTGTAGGATCTTTAAAATTGTGATGCGAAATAAATAATTAGAAAAGGCTACGTTATTTGTTATTTTTCTCTCTAGAGAGTCTAACAGTGAAATTATTTTATAAAAAAGTTAAATATTTTGATTTTCAATGCATTGATTACACATTTTATATAAAAAAAACTACTTCCTCTATTTTAAAATGAGTGTCATTTTAGCAAAAATAATTTGTTTTAAAATGAATGTCATTTTCACTTTTCAATGTACTATTAACTACTTTTTTCCAATAGTACCCTTAGTCATTATTAGGCTTAAATGCACATTTCACCCCAATGTTTCAAAAAGTTGCGATTTTGGCCCCCCTTAAAAAAAATGGATATTTTGACCCCCTAATTTTTGGCCTTCTTTTGATTAGTTGATTTTATGTCAATTTCTCAGTCTCTGATGGTGTAAACTGGCATGGGGATAGAAGGATGCTGATAAGTGGAGTCCAAACTGATAAGTGGATCCTTCTTTAGGGGGGCCAAAAGTTACACCATGCTAGTTTGGACTCCACTTATCAGCATCATTTTATCCCCATGATAGTTTACACCATTAAAGACTGAGAAATTGTCATAATCTCCATCAAAACCAACTAATCAAAAGAGGGCCAAAGGTTAAGGGGTCAAAATATCCATTTTTTTAAAGGGGGCCAAAATCACAATTTTTTGAAACATAGGGGGTGAAAAGTGCATTTAAGTCTTTTTTTTTTTGAGGGAGTGGTTGCATTTAAGCCTTATTATTATCCACACAACTTACAAAGTATCATTTTGTACTTTAATTTATAATGATGACAAATGCACCAAGAGCTAACGAGGCTATTTTAGTAAAAATATCATATCTTTGGACAACATTATTCCATTTCTTAATTTGTGTGCAATTGATTAAAGCGACACTCATTTTGAAACGGAGGGAGTACTACTTAGAGGCTTTAAAGAGTGTTTTAGGAATATTCATTAACATTTTCCATGTATATATACTCCCTCCGTCTCATGATGTTAGTCGTTTAAAGTTTGTGCACAGTTATTAAAGAAATGATTAATTGTGTTAATTTCAATGGTAAAATTAGTAACATTTACAAAAACACCCTTATTAATTGTAGTTAGTGGAGTGGTTAAGTTGGATGAAATTCAATAAATAAGGGTATAATAGTGAAAAAAATAATAAATGTTGCATTGGTATTGTAAAGTGACAATTATTTTGAGAAAAATAAAAAATGATAAACAGACAATAATTGTGAGATGGAGGGAGTACCTTTTTTTCGCTAAAATTTATATACACTTGGTGCAAAGACGTGGAGAATTACATATTTTGATTTGCGTCTTATCATATCAAATATTTTTGCAATTTTTACCATTTTGGTTATATTAACCTTTTAAATATTATATTGTTCTTTTTAACGAAAATACTAAATTGTTTATTTTACATTTTGAGGAATTAAAATTTGTTTTCCGAAATGCATCTACTTGACCAATTCCAGGCTGCGTAAACTTAAATCAGTTGGTAAGGACAATGCATAATATATGCAAGGTCCAGGGTTCGAATCCCGACCACCAAAAAAAACGCTCTAGCCTGAATTGTAAAATAGTAAAATACACCTCCATATTTATAAATAAAAAAATCTTTTTTTAGTAAAAAAATAAATGTTTTTTTTGACAACATACAATGAGTTATAATACGGTAATATGTCAGCAAGAAAAAAATATACGGAGTGAGAACTGAAGGTATGGGAGATGAGAACTAGAAGTGGCCATCATTCCTTTACATCACTCAAATATTTATTTCTAGATTTAGTGAGCAAGCCTATGTCAGAAACTGTGTTTGAGATATCACTCAATAAGTGTCAAAAGCAAATGGGCATGACTTCTTCCATCTGAAAATTATTGATATGGAGAAAGATCTATTTCCTTAGCATGTGCAAATGGCTCATTAAATCAGAGGTGTGTGCAGAAAAACTGAAAAAGAGCTTCAAGACAAAAATTTCAGTGCAGATAGGTTCGGGTATCGGTCATTTTCCTCTTGCAACAATGACATCAAGTCAGGGAGCATCGTATTTAAAAGGCTCATAACAACGTTGAATGTATTTAGTGTTGGAACTAAAAAAATTGATTTTGAGTAAATTAATTTTAAGGTTGAGTGTGTGTTTGATTTCACTTTTAAATGGATCTGATTTGATTTTAGAGTTATAGAATTGTTTTTGATATGTTTGATTGTTTTTTAGTAGAGTTAATTCAAAAATTGATTTTACTTAAAATAGTTTATAGCCTTTTTAAAATTAATTTTTACACACATATTTATAGTTCAACTCACTTTTATATAAATATATTCAAACATAAAACACTTTATCTTCAAATCAACTCACTCTACTCAAAGTAGAACCAAACACACACACTAAATACATTTTTATATTATCTGGTGAACTCTGGTTTATCTTTTGTACTTTTTTTAATAGCAATTTTTATGATTTAAAGATTTTTTTTGCTTTTATACCTTTGTTGTATTTGATTTTTTTTTTTTTGTTTTGCTTTTATACCTTTGTTGTATTTGATTGTACCAAAATTTGATCAAATGGCAAAGGTCAGCATTGGAATTTTTAATATTTAATTCGATCTAAAAGTGAATAATATTTAATAAGAAAGTTAGATTTGGAATTTTTTTTACAAAGGTTAACCAAAATTTGCACAAATGACAACCGGTAAAAGTACGTCTGACCTTTAGTTTTATAAATAAATTTTGGTTAAAATTTGTTGAAGACAAAATAAATTAAAAAATAAAGTAGCAATCAAGATTTGGGAACTTAATAGATTATCAAAGGATTTCCTATAAAAAAAAATTCAAAGGATACATAATCTCCAATTTGGAAGTTTGAAATGGCAATTGAAATTAAGAAGAAAAAAAAATAAATTAAGTTAACAATTGTTATAGAGAAATGATAACAAATACTACTTCAAGAGCAATTGTTAACTAATAAGTGAAATTTGAAATGGCAATTGGAATTTTTTAATATTTTAATGTGTTATAACAACTACGAGGATAAAATTTTCAATTTTCACTTATTAGTTAACAATTGCACCTGAAGTAGTATTTGTTAGCATTTCTCTGTATCAATTACTATTACTATTAACTACTTCATCTGTTTCAAAAAACATGTCGCAATTTTACAATGTGCACATAACTTATTTTGACTATATTTTTTAACTAATATATAAATACAAATGTTAACATGTAAGATGTTGTTTGAATATATTTAAGATGTTACCATTAATATCTTTGACTATATTTTTTTCACTAATATCTTTATAATTTTTTATTATATATAATTAAAGAAATTAATAGTCAAAGCTGTGTATTGACATGTGTGCATTGGTTAAGTGTGACATGTATTTTGAAACGGAAGGAATATATGATACAGTTGACTCTGTCACTTATGTTGATGCATAATTTTGATCTTAAATATTTTTAATGATCTATTAAAAAAAATTATAAAAATTTGATATTTTAAAAATATTCGTCGTGACAAATCTAACATCTTGTTATGAATATTATAAGTGGATGTCCATATAGCAATTGGGTTATTGGGTCATATGGGCTATATTATATTTGTCCACCAAGTCATTGTATTTCTCTATAAATAGAGCTCATATGTAATCTAATGATAGACCACAAGAGAATAATAGAATCATCTCTCTTCTTTTTCTTCATCCTTCTCTACTTCTCTCTTCTTTATTCATGTTCCTATTTCTTTAGTTTCATAACACATCTTATATTTTATAATTTGTCTTTGTATGTTAATAAAAAAAAATATAATCAAAATATGTTACATAGATAGCATACATTTTTAAAATACATCATTTAAAATAGAGAGGATGGAATAATATCAAGCAAAGACGAAGCATGAAACAAAAGTAGAATTGGGTTGAAAAATAGATGGTACTTTAGAATCTTAATGGATATTTTTGTCGTAATGATGTGACATGCGAAATGTGCAGTGGTACTTTAGAATTGGTTGTTCACGTGATCTCATCTAATCTCATAGTTTAGTATAGAGATTTTTATCATTTTCTAGTTCTCTAAAACTTTTCATTTTAATTCTTTTAATTTCAATATAGTAGATATCAAATGCATTTTCTCCGTTTGTTTATATGGTATACATAGAATTTTTAGGGGTCAAGTAAACTTCAATCAATAAAAGACTATATGGAAAAATGTAGGTTAAAAAGTGTATTTTTTTACGGAAGGTTAAAAAGTGTGTTATTAGTGCTAATCAAGTTTTAAATGGAGTCTTTTCTTTAAAAAAAAATGTAGTCTTGTAAAAAAAAAAGTTTTCAAAGGAGTATTATTTTTAATTTCTCTAAAACTTTTTATTTATTTTTAATTTTCAATATGGTAGACACGAACGTGTCTGCATTTTTCATAATCTATTTCTTTTTGGGTCCTATTAGTACTCTTTTATAAGGTTGATATTTTTTTTTAAAGATAAGAGGCTGATATTAGTATTCCCTAAAAAATAAAGGCTAGTATTAGTATATTTTAGTGATATTGATATGTGAATGCCTGGATAGAAGACTGAACTATTTTTCTTATGAAATTGAACACTCAATTTTTTTATTACTTCAATTATTCACTTCTCAATCAGCCATCAAACAAACATTATCTCTTTGCCAATACACTCTTTACATATTGTCTTCAATCTTCACTGGCAAATGTCTCAAGAGTATCTCCAATAATGCAAGACATCATCAATGTATTAAGTGGAGTCTATAATGTTCACTTTAAAATAACTCCTTTATTTCTCTCTAGTGGTACCACTCTTAATAAATCATGATCAATCTACAACTTTAACTTACTTACATTTAATGGGTTTTACAAATGTGATTTTTTTTTTTGTTGGTGACCATTACTTCATCAAAGACCATTATTCTATATTGGCGAACTCCAAGTGGACAAGCTTGATCAAGGAACCTCCGATGGAGGTTCTCTAAACACATATATTAAGATTAACATGTTAAAAATATCTTTATTGTGGACCATGTCTTTTCAAACACAAGTTACTTTTTTGCAAGTTTATTGGTCTGGTCTACTTAAATAAAAATAAATTCTAATTTCGAGAATTGATTTTATGAAAAATTATAATATGAAGCTTTTTTGTACCAAAAAATGAATAATATGAAGCTTTTACGAAAAGTTAAAATTTATCCTGAAATTTTCATGGTGTTGATCATAGCGAGCTTCCTTCTCTACTTCATTTTGCCTGTAATCGTCTACCCTTTTATGTTGGATTCTCACTTCAGGTTTAAGACGTGTATTGGTTGTTGTTGAATTTTAGGCATGATAAAACTCTTAGAGCATCCACAATTGGGGAGTCTTAAACATCTAAGACTTGAAAAATGATAGATAGACCACTCAATTTTGTACACACTTTGTACACTGCTGATGTGGCAAGGTGGAATTCATTTTTTATAGAAAAATAATACAAAACAAAAATTAAAACAAAAAAACTAAAAAAGATTATCAGTGTACCTCTCTTTCTCTCTCACTCGTCCCAAATTATCAGTGGTGGATGGAGTGGGGCCGAGGGTGGTGGATGGAGGTCGTTTAAAGGGATAAAAGGTGGGGAGATCCAATGGGATGAAGACGGTGACGACGGTGGTGGTGCGTGTGGCCGTGACTGCAATGGTGTTAGTCGTAACTGTCGAAAGGGCGACCAACGACAATGGTGATGATCATGATTGAGCATGGTGATGCGTGGCCGATGACCGGCGAATGTGAAGGTCGGAGAGAGTGACATAGTGAACACGATGAGAAGTGGGGAAAATGGTAGGAGAAGAAGATGGTAGTTTCTAAGGATTTTACAAAACTGCCCTTCATTTAATTATAAAAAATCAAAATTGCCTTGCCACATGGGGGTGTATAAGGGGAGGTTGCCAGCCAGGGATGTCAACGTATAATGACTCTTAAGACTTTGTACTTATTAGGTACCTTCATTGGGAAGAAAAATTGTTGGGGTCTTATAAGACCCGGTGTCTTACTTATGACCTCCAATCTTAAGTGGGACTCGCGCTTTTTTCATATTAAAAAATTGAAATGTAATTGTATAAAGTTATTGATAGTTGATTAGTGAGTCTCATTTAAGAAATTTGTGTGAGATCTAAGTTGGAGGGATTGAGTATTCATTAGGTACTACTATTAAAAAATTATAAATGAGTGATGTATACACATGTGACCCATTTAAGTACTAAAAGTGAGATCTAAGGTTGATTTTCTATTTTGTTGGTGTCACATTGGAAGGCTGATTACTTTTCAATTTCGGATCGAAACATCACAAACTAATTTTTTGAAAGTTTTGTTATTTTTACCAACATCCAATGACCATATTTATTACCCTCATCATTAGGTTCCATAACTTGTGGCGTGATTTGTCGGATCTTATTTACAGGTGTTGGTCAGGAATTGTTGTTGGCTATGGTAGGGACTTAAGACTTATTTGGTTGCAAGATAGGTCGAGTTGCATCTGATGTCGTTGTAGGAATGTTTTTTTTGGACAATTTGTAAGCATGTGTCCATATTTTCCACAATGAAAGCATATGGAGTGAAGACCCTCATACCCCAAAATAAACTTGTAGCCTATAACCATGATGAAAGGAACTAATGGGTTTAAGGTCAATTTTGACACATATGTGAGCATACTTACCTCAAGAATGAATCGGGGTTGTCCTATTATTTTTTGACATGGTCCGAAGCTTCGGTCCAATTCAGAAACTTAACACTATACAAATCTAAAGTAAGATGAAGGATGCGAATCAAAACTGACATTACTTTTGTAACTTCAAGCTATTATAGGAACATGAGCGAACATCATTGGACAATGATGCTATGATCAGCAACGACTGTCTGCCCCTCAAAACGAGTATGTTCATTCGTTGTCAGCAAGGCAAATTGCCAAACCTGCTTTACGTGGTGCAGAATCAACGCTCACAGTAGATTTTTCTTATGAGAACATGCAACTACGTTGCATGAGTTGAACTACTACATCTTAAAATATATTCAAGAGTTTTTCCTTATAGAAAAATAATTTATGACCATTTGTCCCATTCATCATCTACAAGGTGTATACCATTTGTTCAATTAAACATCAGTAAGGTGAATCGTCAAACCTGCTCGATGCGGCGTAGAGTCGGCTCTCACAATAGATTTTTCATTCCCATCACCTTGACTAACAAAGTCATTTTTCAAGGTGTATACCATTTGTTCCGTTCATCATCAACAAGGTGAATTGCCATACCCAGTGGTGGAGCCATGAATTTTATAGAGCCTGAGCAAAAATTGCATATTTCCTGCGGATAATTTTATAGACTTCCCATATAATGTTATTTTCTTTCCGCGGATAATTGCACATTTCCTACTGATATACCTTTCCTGCGGATCCTAAAATCCCAAGGAAACAATTACCCACGAAAGTATTACATTTACCTGGGAACCTAAATCCTTGGCAAAATTCGTAGGAAAAGCGAGAGGTTCTAGTAATGGCTGGGCTTGCTACAAAGAAAGTAGAAGCTGAGCCTGGGCTAGTGCCCAGGCTAGCTGGGGGGTGGCTCCGCCCCTAGCCATACCTGCTTTATGTGGTGTAGAATTGACAGTTACAATAGATTATTCTTCTGAGAACGTGTGACTAAGTTGCATGAGTTAAATTACTACATCTCAAAATATATTCAACATTTTTTCCTTATACGAAAATAGTTAGCAACCATTTGTTCCATTCATCATCATCAGCAATGCAAATCGCCAAATCTGCTCGATGCAGTGTAGAGTCGACGACACTAACAATAATTTTTTCTTTTGCGACCATGCAACTACGTTGCATGGGTTGAACTACAACATCTCTAGATACGTTCAACAATTTTTCATTATAGAAAAACCATCTCAGACCGCTCTCGTTAACTTCATCTTCAAGATCTCCTTCCTTTTAATTGCTCAACAATTTTTAATTACGTTTAGAGAATATCCTTCTCCTCCAAACATCATGTAGGTTAAATTCACCATTGAAATCCTCATCAAGATAAAAAATCACAAGTTAACATTTTTCTTGTTGATTAAATATATCTATCACCAAAAATAATAAATGCACGTGACTGACCTGCATTCATTAAAATAAAAAGATATGTACAACACTTACATGCCAGTCGATGATTACTTCAAAAAAACCAGCTATACAGTACTATACCTTTTAGAGCATGGTGAGGTCATTTCCGTAAATAAAATACAAAGAGAAGGGTATGATTGAATCACTAACCTAGAGACCATAACCAAAAAGCAAACCCACCCTTTTCTCTCTCACATCGGTCTCCGCAACTTCACACACACACACTCTCTCTCTCTAAAGTTCGAAAGTGACGGCCGTCTTACTTCACTCAAAGCTAACGCTAACTCGAACACTTAACTCCTTCTTCTTCATTTCTTCCCAAAATCGCTTATTTCATAACTCACTTTCAACTTAAGTCTCCGCATTCATTCAACTCTACTCGGTAATTACCTTTCTCTATCTCTTCTCATAATCGCTTTTCTATCATCATGCTTTTTTTCCTTTTTCTTTTCTTCTAATTTTTTAATCGCTTATTTTGACTTCGATCATAACCTAGTAAGAATCATCATTATCGCAATGTACTTCATCTTTTTTTCTTACTTGCATGTTATATCATCGTACTTTTCTTCTCTTCCAGAATCGTTTTCATCGCAATGTGCTTGATCTTTGCATTCATCGTTTATTATATATTTTTTTACATTATTTTGCTAATTAATCATGTTTAATGATATTTATTAACCAAGATTATGAAAATCAGTGCTGTACGATATGATATTTGTATTTTTTTTTTTCTTGCCGAGAACTTTATTATTATGACGATGTTACCCCTGCACGAGATTAGTACTATAATCTATGACCTTATTATATGGTGTTAATTTATAGAGTACTTTTTTTTTTTATTGCAGGTTTAACTGAAATCTTCTGGGAGTGAAATTAGTTTTTTCAGGCACAAAGTTTCACGGTTAGGTCATTCGTAGGACAACCTTGGACGCAGCTTATCACTGCGCCCAAGCTTTTGAAGGTATTATTATGAAACATCGTGAATGCATCTTCTGATGTGTGATTTTCATATGAGATGTAATGTATAATCTCTCACCATTATAAATGAGAGAGAACCATTTTAAAAATTTAAATAATATGTTTCTCTCTCTCATTTTTAATGGTCGGAGATTACTCATTATCGTGTCATGTGAAAATCACACGAGACATGAGCGGATTCATTCTCGATAATACCTGTTTCTAGAAGTCTTTTCTATCAATAATTTTGTTCATCTTTGGCATATTATTTGATTTCTTGATTTCTTTTGTTGAAAAGTCAACCATTTAAAATGTTTTCCTGATTTGCTCAGTTTGCTATTAACAAAACAGTTGCTACTTTGTATTTTTTCGCTCTTGACGTAACTTGCCGAATATTATTGATGACGTTGAATTTGAATATTATAAGAAAAATATTTTCCTTTTGTTTTAAATTTATGTTGTTATATGCGGCTGGTGCAGCCGCAGTAGCTGCGTGGTAAATATTGAAGTCAGCGCGGTGAGTATTGAGGTCAGCGCGGTAAGTATTGAGGTCAGCGCTCCCAGCCAAATTGGAGTGGCGCAGACGAGTGATGCAGCGAGAGAGGTTAGGATTGTGGGCACCATTGTCGATTGGATCAGAGTTGACGCGGGTCTAAGCAGTTGGTACAACTATCTACAGCAATTTTCTGACTCACGATTTTCTGCCTCTCCCATCTTGCATATCTCTGTGTGCAGTCTTCTCTCTCCGAAGAAGGAGAAGAAATGAAAGAAAAACTGTGAAGATTGATTGCACGGTGCTTCTGCCAAAAGTGGCGGCCCCTGATGGGAGAAGAGAAAGCCAGGGTTGGGACGTTGACTATTTGCCTCTTTCATAAGCCGCCCGTGTTGCTCCAAATCCCCCTTACCCACCGGTAGCAAGCTCCCGGTGCCCTTTTTTTCACTCTAACGGGAGATAAGTTCCGACAGGCTTATTTTCAGTTTTGAGCAACATGGGAGGGGGAGACGGATTGTCCCCTTTCGACCTAACCTAACAGGATCAGTTAATATTCTGTCCTTTTTGTTTCCACTTTCTTTTTTAAGTTTTTTTTTACTGTTTTGCTGTATATAATCAATTAATTCACCGCGCAATCAGAGATTGATAACAGTTTAAATATTTGATTTGATTGTTCATTTATTTTTAACGAGTATATATAATATATCCTGCTGCATCCAGTCGTTAGTTTTTATAAAATCTGTCATATTTGCATATGTTTCATAGCCGTATCCATGCAACCTAGACTTAGCTAGCAAACACACATGTGCAGCTTTGGGCGCATAATTTCACTCGCTTGTTCTTTGAGATAATTTTGTCAACACTTGTATTAATATTTTGAAAATGAATAGGCTGCTTTCAGTTTCCTGCGAAGTGCAAGTTTACCGAATTCCATGGATGATGAAGACCTGGCTACAGTGCACAAAGTGCCATCTGCTCTCATAAAAGCGATAAAGTTTGAGGTTTTAACTGGAGAAGATATAGTTAAGTATATTCTTGTTCTTATATCTATATCAACTCTGCAGTTATTCTGTGTATCAGATTACTGTTAGTTTAGCAGTGGAATTAGGTCAATTGCATGTACTTGCATGTAAGATGGAAACGCAGTGGAGGGTGGGTTGAAAATACATTCTTGTTTGGGTGGATTGGTTACCTTTAACCTATAAAGGGAGACAAGCCTATTTTGTGGAATGGATTATCAATCAGAAATCGTTTTGATTGACATGTAACTTATTGGTCTCATATTTATGTTATTTAGTTTTACGCCTGCAGGAGAAGATCTCAGCCTTGGAGATAAATGCACCTGGACAAGTCACTTGTTCTGATCTGGGACTTCCAAATTCTTCTTATGGGTGCACGACATGTGGTTCAAAAGATAGAAAGTCGTGTGAAGGTGTGGATGAACATATTATATGGAAAATTGGTTTAGAGATTTGTGGTATGATTTTTTAAATCTACTAGATGTTGATCAATTAGTCTATTATTTCAGGTCATTTTGGAGCTATCAAATTTCCTTTTACCATACTACATCCATACTTCATGGCAGAGATTGCAGAAATCTTGCAAAAGATTTGCCCTGCATGTAAATCTATTCGACAAGAATTACGTGTTAAGGTCTGGTATCTTTTACTTCTACCAACATTCGCACAGTTCATCTGGTTTTGTTACAACACAGACTTAGACCACGTCATTTTGTATAGAATTTCATATAATCAATTTGCCTTTCTATCTTGAGATGCTTAAATTATATGGCAACTTATCAGGGTTTTATTTATCTTTCCAAAATATTTCCCAAGTTTTAAGTTATATGAGATTCTCAAGTACAATAAGACATTCACTGAAGAAGTATGCATGCTTAAGTACAATGGTACCTGTAGTCTTTGCTCCCAACTGTCCAAAAAAAATAATCCTATAATTTTGAATTTTCTACGGATGTTTGTTTGCATGTTACTTTTATGTAGGTTGTCCGTTTGGATTTGCAATTTTTCTTGTTATCTGCTTCCTATTGTTAAGGTTCTATTTCATGCTTACAGCGTGCTAAATCACTCCTTGGATACAATAATCAGCCCAAAGGTTGCAAATATTGTTGTGTAAGTTTATTTTACGATCTTCCTTGATTCACTCTGAAATAAATTTATTTACTTCCCCTCTTTTTATTTTTATTTTTTACCACTCTAAGACAGCTTATGCATCAAAATAGGGAAACGGTATGGGTCGTTATCCTGCCATGAAATTCAGAGTTTCATCCAATGATTTCTTCAGGAGAACTGCGATAATTGTTGAAGTAAATGATATATCTTTAAATAAGAAAAGAAATTTGGGGCGAGGATTACCAGCAGATTATTGGGACTTTATCCTTGGAGATGTTCAACAAGAAGAAAATCATGTAAATAGAAAGGTTTTATCACCCGTTCAGGTAATACTTTTACATTCATGTTGTACTTTTGTATCATTATCCTTTGGTACTATGAATTTGCACTATATTAAAATTCATTCTTTGCTAGAAGGGTACTGGTATGTATGCTCCTTGATATTATAATTGATAACGAATGGAGTTATGTGCTGTGTTCAGCTCAACTGCTTGTTAGCGCCTCTAATGAAGACGCTGCTTCAAAAGCCTAAATTGGCGTCACATTTAATGTATACAAATTGTTTATCATATGCAAATTTGAGAAGTCCAAAAACATTCATGTGGTGATTTTTACGTCTGCTAAAAATGAGACAGGGATGGTACTATTATATATCTAATCTTAAAATGGTCCGAAACAAATTTATTCATTACTGATTGAAGAAGT
>Ga0315915_1002624_pt1 | contig 22756 bp, 10 predicted proteins | sample MpolbnodulesMG_FD_207738 | JGI IMG/M metagenome (GOLD analysis project Ga0315915, IMG submission 207738) | Medicago polymorpha root nodule microbial communities from Los Angeles, California, United States - branched nodules | ecosystem: Host-associated > Plants > Roots > Nodule | place: USA... | reverse complement strand
CTTCTTTCCTAGGATTGCTACCTTGTATACATTCTCACTGAAATGGCTGGAAGTACATCAATGGTGTTCACTCGGACATGTGATTCAACCCGGCTTCTTGCTTTGATTCTCAGGAATCTCGGTTTAAAAGCCATCCCAATTAATGGTCATATGAGTCAGGTATTTGTGTTGGATATCATGCATTATAATTGTAATTTGTTCTAAAATTTCCTTTTCTCTTTCCTTGCTGGAAGTCACGCTGTTGTAGATGGAGTGATTCTTTGTCATCTCCCTCCATTATTTGTGTTTGTAGGTGTGCCCATGACAACAAAATATCTCTAATTTATATTTAATATCTTTCTTTTAACAGCCAAAGCGACTTGGAGCCTTGAATAAGTTCAAGTCTGGGGATTGCAATATTCTCCTTTGTACTGACGTAGCTAGTAGGGGACTGGATATTCCAGCAGTAGATATGGTGATTAACTATGATATTCCTACAAACTCCAAAGTAAGTTGTGTTATGCAATACATTGACAAGTTTTATTACAATAATAGTTGATCAAAAGTTCACTGTTAGCTTAATGTAATGGTAGTAATTTATTAGTATTTTCATGGCTATTTTAGGAAGATAGATCTAAATTAACAGAAATCCATAAATCATGCAACGAGAATTTTTGTATTCACTGGTTTCCTGACCTTGTGTGACCTGCAGGATTATATACATCGTGTTGGAAGGACTGCTCGTGCAGGGCGCTCTGGGGTTGCCATTTCCCTTGTTAACCAATATGAGCTGGAGTGGTACGTTCAGATAGAAAAGCTTATAGGTGAGGAGCATATTCTGCCTTGGCGGTGACATTTTAAGGAGCAAGAAATTCTTATTCTTAGTCTTAATTCTTTACAAATAACAAATGCAAATGTTTTTCAGGCAAGAAGCTACCAGAATATCCTGCAAATGAAGAGGAAGTTTTGCTTTTGGAAGAGCGTGTTGGTGAAGCCAAAAGATTAGCAGCAACGGTAAATTTTTGCATTGAGCTTTAGCTATATTTTTGGCTATTTCTAGTCTTCTATCTATTTCTGTTTTAAATAGATAAAGTAAGTTCGGGAAATTTTGTGGGAATTGAAAATCGACTCCATTGTAACTTGCCCGCCCATTCAATTTTTCTCTTCATTGGGTTTGGGTATAAGCATTGTTTCTTATAGCTTATTTAAAAAAACAAATGAATGAAAAGATGCATAGGTTATGACGAGCTAAGATTCTCTCCATATATGAGGGTTTTAATTAGAGAGAAAGACACAGATTAATTTTCAAAAAAAGAATTATATGATTAAAAATGTTTTGATACATTATATACTGTGTTTTTCATTCTCCAAATGAAGGCCTCTTTATTTTGAGAAATAGAGATGATCTCATCTTGATTGTGATTATATTATTGGATTTAGTAAATTATGGAGTTATAGAATTTGAGTTGGGCCTAACTCAGCCACATAATCAACTTATGAATTGAGGGATGACCATCACTTATAACGATTATGTAGGCCATATTACTGTCCAATGGCGGATAGGGGCCAAGCCAAAGAATCTGCCGCATAACACGATGTTGTGGTCTATGGAAGAAACATGGCTGATATAGAAGCTGTTGCAGCCTATGGCTACTAGCACTAAATCTGTCATGCCATAATGCTTTGATGCAACCGTGGCAGAAAGTTGCAACAGTGCACTCATTGTCAGACATCTTTAGGATGAACTCTATAGTCTATACTATCTTAGAATTTGGGTTTGAGCATAATTCAACCAGCTCATTGCGTGAGGGTTGCCCCATACCACAATTCAAGCCATATATCACTTTACAGCTTAGGATTACCAACATGGAGATATGAAAATAATGAATTCTTATGTGCGTAAATTTAATTACTTTCTTAATATTTAACTATTCGTTTTTTTTTTTGTGTGTAGAAAATGAAGGAATCCGGAGGGAAGAAACGGAGGGGCGAAGGAGATGTAGGAGAGGATGATGATGTTGACAAATACTTTGGTCTGAAAGACAGAAAATCGTCTAAGAAGTTTAGAAGATAAATATGTTATTTGTTTCCGACAAAAAATATTATGTTCATTTTTGTTCTAAGTTTTTTTTGTTGTCAATTTCTTTTCTGTGAGATTTTCAAAACAAGTATGGAGAGAGTCAAATTATTTATTTGGTTATAGGAATAGGTTTTCAAATTAGGATTTGAGTACGTTGTCGTAAGTTATAAATACAAAAACATTCTTCTCTCTATTGCCTTATTTGTTTGATTACACGATTTAAAAAATATAGTTTTTTTTCCTCTTGATTTTAATATTTGTGTAGGTATTGTAGAAAATTTATTCAAAAAAAGGTAATGTAGAAGATAGTATATGACATAATGTAATAAAATGAGACAAGTTTAATCATTAATTTGGATGATTAATCAGTTGAAATACTTTGTGGATATCACAAGGTATTAATTACCTATTAAATTCAAAACATTCAATTAATTTAAGGGAAATGACCTCCCCTAAGTTCTATCTAATTGTAATAAACCTCCCTGCTATTTTTCCAATCATCACCAACCTGCCCTGTTACACTCTGTTAGTTTGCCGTTAGAGGAGAAAACATTCTTTCTAAATCTTTTCATCCTCCTTTCACAACACACACTCAAACGGAAATCTCTTCATTCTTGTCCTATTATACATTTTCTTGGACATTTATCGTGGTCTTATCTTCCTTACTTCTCATTGTTATTGTCGAAGTTCATGTTTTTTTGTTGACAATCAATCTCTGTTCTCGTCATGTTTTTCAACCTATGTTATATTGTTTGTGTCGTTGTTCTTTTCTTTTGCATCGTTGTTCATTCCGCTCACGGTGCTGTTCTCATTGTTCTAGTCATTGTTTTCATATTTCTCATTGTTGTTTACCGTTGTTCTCATTGTTCTTGTATTGCTCCCAAGGTTTCACTTGTCAGTTGTCATCATTCTTGTTAGACTCGGTGTGTTATATTGGTTGTTCACTATTTCTTTTTATTTTGTTTGTTCATGAATCGAAGTATTTCCTCACAATTTATTTTAAGTCGAGTAGTGTTGTAATAGAAAGTTGAAGCAGCGATAGTATTATACTTTTGCAAGATTAATAGGTTGCAAGCCAAATGATATTTGGTTCTGGTAGATGTAGTATTGTGCATGGTGCAGGGTTGGTTGTGGTATGTTGCTTCGGTGCTCATATCAAGTAAAATTTATGGAAGTGCTTGCATTGCTTTGTGGGTCCTATATTCTTTCTTTTGTTGCTGCATTGGCTTGCAAAAGAGAAGAATCCTATCATTTGGTGGCTTGATGATTGCAGTTTACTATTATCTTTAAGGCATTGCAATTAAGTTGACTCACTTGTTGATAAAGCAAACAGTGTTAATGAAGAAGAAAGGTGTTTATCTATTTAATGAAAACTTACGGGAGGTTAATGTATATTTTTAAACAAGAGAGGATGTTTGTATCATTTAAGGAAACCTCAAGGGAGGTCAATGCAATTTTTCCTTAATTTAATCCTAAGGGATGAAATCTTGACTACTAGGGATGTTTTACATGCAGATTTAATGGATCAACTCGCATTGTTTTAACTTGTAAAAAAAAATCATTGCTTTTATTGTTTCCCACCCAATAATCGTAATAAGGACATCCAATATATATCTTTGCATCTATCTATGGACAAATTTTTTGGAAGGTGAAGAATTGTGGTGCAGTTAATTGAAATTAACAGCTTGCAGTGCTCCCTAATCTCACCTTGAGAACCACCATTTTCCTAGTTAAGCCACTGTTAACCAACGATTGATCTGAAGTTAATAAATCACGGTTATTCTTCAACCTCTTATAGTACATGTTGTCCAAATCATTAGGCATGACCATCCAATACCATTGTTGGGTCTATGATGCTTTGTATTTGTGAAAGTGACTGTTGTGACCTATGAAGCACATACACTTCTCAAATTAGGTTTATTTTGGTGTTAGATACGCGTCGTGTTCGACACCAACACGACACATATGATTACACTAAATTATGACATTTTTTCCAAATTATTATCCATGTCGGCGTGTCAGTGTCCATGTTGTGTCCGATGCTCATGCTTTATAGGTTGTGACTTTGGTGGCAAACACTTGGATTTTAACAACATAGCAAACCTAAGGCTTTGTTCTTTTAACCAATTTTGGTCTAACACATTGAAGGATTTTGAGAAAAGCTATGGTCCATTGAAGGATCTTGAGAAAAGGTTTCGATGAAAGAGTATAACCAATTTGAGAAAGAACAACGCGAGACTCCAATTGAACGAGCTCTGGAAAGTGTAACCATTTCAATTTTCATCCGCTAACAAACCTTTTCTAGCAAAACGATTGATAAGTTCCTACGCGTTGGAATATCACGATGGTAGATTTTGTGTTGCTTCGTCAAAGATAGAGGTTCGACCATCTCTATGTACTGATGCTACTGAGTAGTCTATGTCGCTGCCACTAACTTTGCGAGTACTGTCTCGAGCTTCAAAAAAAGAATGTCTGCACACAAGACAGTTTTAGGACATGCAGCCTCTATTTGTGTCTTAGCTTAGCTTTGTTAATTACTTCAAAGCCACGTAAACCTACATGTAGCACAGAGGGGGTGTATAAAGTAAACCCACAACATAAATATAAACGAGGTTAATATAATGGGCTTTAAGCTAAGCCCAATTTGAGTTACCGCAGAAACCATTACAAGAGTTTCTTCATCTTCTTGAAAAAATTTCGTTTTGTTGTTTATTTTGAGAAAATTATGTTGTGCATTTCAAGTGTTTGTTGAATTGCCTCAGTCAACTGTGATTGTAATTGGTTATGTTTATTGCTGTTAGTATGGTCGGCTTAGCTCAGCTGACAATGCCAATATTGCTAGGCTGGATGCCTTTAACCGTTCCAATCCGGAACCTCACGGTTGTGTGTAAAAACATGTTTTGAGTTTGCCCAACTTGTTCCAAAATTCATACGTAGTTTAAGTAAGTAACAATTTAAGAAACTGGGCTGATTAGTTCTTCATGCTTAAAAGTTCTAAAGAATTTTTTATAGGGATTGAAAATGAAAGTTGGTATTTGTATAGGAACTAAAAATGAAAGTTGGTATTTTTAGAGGGACTAAAGAGTAAATACATATTTACTATATAAAATGTGTATTTTGATAAGAAATTTTGGTTTTGATTGATTTGGCTATGACCATATCGGATTTATAAAGTGCATGTTTGGTACCATGGTGGGGTTTACAGAATCACAGTGAGCCACCTTGATTTTCAGAAGCTACACTTTGTAGCTTTTGCAAAATTACAGTGGCTCGCTGTGATTATGACAAACTTGCCGTCATATCAAATATGCATTTTTCACACATTACAACATCCAATTTTCCATTAGAATCACTTCTCTAAACTTCACTTTTGTACCTTACCTCAATTTGAATGTTTCAAAAATCTTTAAAGAATGACTATTACCAAGTCAGGGACAAGCTTTTTGTTTGTTTGAGAAATGTTACATGTGTAATCCAATTTCCAGTACTTAACAACCTGTGGAACCTTTGTCTAGATTGGCTACTTTTCCTTATCTTGAAAAATTGAATTCAAACATTTTATCAAATAATTACAACGAAATGGATAAAGCTACTTCTTACGAAAACAAGCGGCAATGAAATGCACAAACAAATAATGGCCGTAGATTTACATTCAATAACAGCCATGATTTCCATGAAAAACAGAAGTTATAGTTTTTTACTTTTTATAAGTGTGATTCTTCGCTTTCTTGCCTCAATTTTTCGTAAAGAATTGCAATGCTCTAACGAAAAAAGGGAATTACCAGGAAACTGTAGCTATTTAAAGAGTTATTTAACATTCAAATACTGGTATGTTTTGTTTAATCTTACCATACTTAAAACTTAAAAGTAGGTTCCTCATATGCGGAATTTAAAAGGTTTGTTTGATTGGTTATTTTGACAATTTTATAATTACATGTATGTTTGACTGGTTAGTATAAGCACATACTTATAAACCATATGTGTTGATATTATTAAAGAAAATGTGGGCGGACTTGTTCCACTAATTGCTGTATGCACTTCTAGGTGTGGCTGATGTCAAGGACAGTGTTGATGAAGAGAATATCGATGAAGCTGAATATTATGCATGGAACGAGTTGAGGCTTCATCCTCGTTTAATGAAAGCAATACACAAGTTGGGATTCAAGGAACCAACACCGATACAGAAAGCATGTATTCCGGCTGCTGCTCATCAAGGGAAGGTTGGTTGATTTGAAGTTCTTCAGGAAACTTTGATGGATCCAAATACTTCATAAGATTAGCTTTGATGGGAATTCTTGAGTCCTTATTTGACAGGATGTTATTAGGGCTGCAGAGACGGGATCTGGTAAAACACTTGCGTTTGGTTTGCCCATTTTGCAACGTCTTTTGGAGCGGGAGAAGGCTGAAAGTATAAGTGGGGTAAAGGGTGGAGAAGCTGCTGAAAAATACGCTACTATATAGTGTCTGATACCATTTTGCCTATGGTTTTTGGTTTCTTATTTTCTAAAACATAACTTCTTTAGGATTAATTTACACAGGTTAATAAGTAATTGTTTAGTTCAATGCTCATAAACTTGATATGTAGTTTTCATCGGAAGTCTGTTTTAACGCTTAACATCTGGTTTTGCAGTTACATTCATTGTCTTTCTTTGTGCTTGACGAGGCTGATCGAATGGTACAAAGTGGTCATTTTAAGGAGTTACAATCAATAATTGACATGCTTCCCATGTCCAATGTCTCCGGTGAAGATAATTCTAAAGATGCACAGAATTGTGTTACAGTTTCTAGCATCCAAAGAAAGAAAAGAAAAACTCTTGTTTTTTCAGCGACTGTTGCACTGTCCGCTGATTTTCGCAAGAAGTTAAAGCGTGGTTCAATTCAGAAAAAGCAACCATCGACAGATGGTTTTGATTCTATTGAAACTCTTTCTGAGAGAGCAGGAATGAGACCCAATGCTGCAATTATTGATCTTACCAATCCATCAATATTAGCAGGCTAAGATTGAAGAGTCCTTTATTGAGTATGTAAAATCACATATACGCTCTAAAACTCAAGTTCTGAGAATAAATTTTATTTTTTGTGATATATTCATTTTGATTGAAGTGGTTATTTGATTTTGGTGCTATATAATCTATTTACCCTTGCTATTTTGTTGGAGTCACGTATACTACCCTGGGTGGCCACTTGTTATCCATTTCTTCATGCTAAAATAGAGTTGTAGTTTATGGTTGAGTATTCTTACTATTTATCTGAAATGCTGCTTATGGCCCCTTCTATAACATCTACTCAAACTGATTATTACCCATGATAAAGTCATAAAGTAATACTTAATATGGCATGAACTATGATTTTTGTTTGATGATACAACATTAATGATTTGTTATTAAATGCAGATGCACCGAAGATGATAAAGATGCCCATTTGTATTATATTCTTACTGTCCATGGTCAAGGCCGCACAATAGTTTTTTGTATGTCAATTGCAGCTTTGCGCCATATTTCTTCCTTATTGCGCATTCTTGGCGTCAATGTTTGGACTCTTCATGCTCAAATGCAGCAGCGAGCGCATTTAAAGGTTTGTGTCCACTCTTTGCCCCATTCCTTGGCTTGCTTTTTTCAAGTGTTTCTATATTTGCTGTTCTCAAAGGTATATGTTATAAGTCAGACCTTGAACTCATTGTTTATCATTTTCTTTCCAGGTTGTCCCAAAATTATTTTTGATCAATGGTTGAATGTTGCATCAGCATTAGCTAATAAGTTGTACTTATTGGGAAAAACCCAAGTCCCACGTTGGATAGGACTCTTGATAAGAGTTTATAAAGAGGAGACACTCCTCATCTTACAAGCCGGTTTTGTAAGGATGAGTTAGGCCCAATTTCAACAGTACTTATGAATTCTTTGACCTGCACCATTATGAGAATAAAACGAGTATCATAATCCATTTGTCTATCATCATACACATCAAAAATTGCAACTCCTTGGTAAAACCATTAGTGGTGCATCCTTAAAGTGATCATAAGCACAATAATGGCTGATAGAAAATTGAGTCAGGAAGATACCTTAAAATATGTAAGGATCTTCTGCTGTGAAGTGTTTCAAGGACGGCAAAATATGTGCAATGCCTAGAACGTTGGCCTCCTTAATGCTGGGGCCTGTAAGAAAAGAAAAAAGAAAATGTTCCGTGGGGAACATTGCAACTCTGACTTAGCTAGTTTAGCAAAATGCATAGGTTCCAAATGTTGGGTGGAGTAAGGAAGAAAACAAACTAGAAGAAACCAATGTCCAAACTCTTCTTAAGAAGACTTATGCTCAACTAATATGCTCCTATACTAATTATTTCCTCCTGATATTTCTTTCTAAAAAAGGTGTATCGTGATAAATACTGAGTATCATGTGGGTCTAGTCTACTTTGTCTCTCTTATTAGGCATTGGTTTGGTTTCTTGAAATTTTGAATATTGCATTTTATTTACCCCCATCATTTTATTGTTCCCTGCCTTGTTTAATGCCAGGCCATGGACCGCTTTCGCGAAAATGATAATGGCATACTTGTTGCTACAGATGTTTCTGCAAGGGGTCTTGATATTCCTGGTTTTAGAACTGTTGTCCACTACCAGCTTCCACATTCAGCAGAGGTAAGCCAGTTCTTTACTTCTTTTATCCATATATTGATCTTCATATGAATATTCATATATTTATACAACTTGTTTCTTATTTATAGGTTTATGTTCATAGAAGTGGAAGAACAGCTAGAGCTTCTGCCGAAGGTTGTAGCACTGCTTTAATCTCCCCAAAAGAAACATCAAAGTTTGCTTCATTGTGCAAGTCATTTTCAAAGGTGTTTTTATGTGATGGTTCTTGTTTTCGATCTAACCACTTATAATAGAGATATTGAAGTTGTACATTGTAGTTCATCATCTCATCTTCTTACCAGTTATTAAGATTTCATTAAGTAATACTTCTGAAGGAAATCTAGTAAACTAAAAAATAGTTATCATTTAAATTAGTCAGCAATTTTTGTTGCTTATCTGGACCAAGATAGTCAATTGACATTACTGTTTATTGTGTTCATCATGTATATAGGACAACTTTCAGCGATTTCCTGTGGAGAACTCATACATGCCGGAGGTTCTGAACGTTTGTCTCTTGCACGTCAAATAGACAAGATAACTAGGAAAGATTCCCAGGTAAACAGATTCACCTGAATTCACACCGTTATGTTTTTGGAATTTATTCATGCAAAGATGAAAGTGTGCTCGGGGATTGTCACTATACATGGTTTGAAATGGTTTCCTGTTGTATGTCATTACTTTTTGTCAGCACACAGAACCCACATTGAGCAGCGGATATGGGTTAATTTACATCATAGAAATCCAATTGTCATTTTTGTTAGTTATCACCTAACTGTGTTTGATATTGCGGTAAACCATGCTGATACACAGTTGATTCAAAGGCTTCTCATGTAAAGTTGTCTTACAACCAAACTTGCATGATGTCCGGTTTGGAAATAAACGAATGTTTTTCAATAGGAAACATTGGAACCAACCTGCTCTCAAGAAAACCAAAAACAATGAAACCATCACCATGTGTAGTGTAAGATACCATGGATGCATATGCATACAGACTAGAAATAATTTTTCTTGTTTCAAACAGATCAAAGATAAAAAAATCACAAGAATGTACAAGCATGATGCATGCTGAAGCATTTAGTTATGTTACGAGAACAAGTTTACCCTTCATCAAATGTCCGGTTAGAAATTAGAAGTTTAAAGAAAATAGTTCTGGCACATCCAGGATACTGAATTGGGTTCTTGTATTAAATTGTGATCATCATTATTGCAATGAAATATATGAGAAACTAGTTATAGCTAGAAAAAATTTAAACAAAGGGAATTACACAGAAACCATTAAAATGTAGGGCCTTAAATAGAAATGTACAACAACTTCTTACTATCATTACAGCATCAACAGAGTTTGAAAAAAAATATCTTACTGAAGCAAGGGCTACTCAATTTAGTAAACTCGTGGTCCATTCTTCTCAATTTAATATAATCTTTGGTTCATATGAAAAGTTGACTTTGATAATTTCGGTAAGTAAAGTCTCACAAACAATTATTTCATCTAAGAATTAAATAGGTTATCCTAAGCAATTCGTCTTTGATGGAGTTCAGCAATTCGTCTTTGATGGAGTTCAGTAATCACTTGAGCTCAATTGTTTGGTTATCTTATTATTTATAAAAGTTCTTGAGTCTGTTAGGTAACTTTTTGGAGCCAAAAAAAATGTTGCAAATTTACTCCCCAAGTTTTGTTTTTTCATTTTTTATTTTTTTAGAAAATGATTGCGTATCTTATCTTATTTATAAAAGTTCTTAAGTCTCTTAGCCAACTTTTTGGACCCAAAAAAGTTGTTGCGAATTTTCTTCCTAATTTTTTGTTTTTTTTTTTTTTAGAAAATGATCGCGTATCTTTTTTATAAAAGTTTTTGAGTCTCTTAGGTAACGTTTTGGAGTAAGGAGATGTAGTTCTACCTTAGAGGTGAAAGTTGGAGATCATATGATACAAGTTACACAATTTAAATATCGAGTTCATAGTACAAAATGACAAAGAAATAATAGCACATGTAAATCATTGTATTCAAGTTTGATGGTTGAAATGGAGAAGAGCATCAAGTGTTTTGGTGATACAAATGTACCGTTTAAGTTGAAATGAAAAAAATATCAGAGATTTGTCAGACCCGATGTTTTATAGAACACAGTGTTGGGCGGTTAATAACCAACACGAAAATAAAGTAAGTGTGCGGAGTTGGGGATGTTGAGTTGGATGTTTGGTAAGACTAGATGAGATAAAATTAGAAATGATAACATTGTAGAGATAGTTGGGGTAGCACCTACATCATAAATATTGTGGAAAATACGTTTAGCTGGTTTGAATATGTAGAGAGAAAATATGTAGATTCTTTAGTAAGAAAAGTAGATCAAATAGATGATAGTTTTGTTACAATAGGTTTGAGTGACATGATCTTTGATTGAAAAGGTAACATTAGATACATGGTATTTAGTCACTATCATCCTCAGTAAAAAAAAATTATGTTTCATAGGTAACACAATTTACATAGTTAAAAAGTTATTGCAGGAGATACTATTTTCATGCTTCTATTTGATCGAGACATATTATATATCATATGTGTATTTAGGTTAATTGACCATAAACATTTCAACTATACACCTTATATGATAAATTTAATGGTAACAAGCATTTACATTTAAACTGAATGAGTATGGTGTATAGTTGTTTTACTTTAAATAAACCGCATGTTACACAACTGTCAAATATGATGGCAAAAAAACAAATAATCAATGTCTAATATGATCCCCCCCCAAAAAAAAAAAAAAAACTAATTGAACATGTCACCAATTCATAAAAAAGTTCAACGTTATTGTTATCCTACAGCTCAATAAAGTTAGATATATGAATTGACAAAATTTTATTCTAGCATTTTGTCCAAAATTAAGTCAAGCATCCATTAGTCATGTTTGCCTTTGTTCGACTTGTTTAACTTGAACATTACTTGTTTGATAACAATCCAATAAAATGAGCACAATTAACAACAACATAATAGAACGGTCTAGCATAGGACCTTACATCCAATAATTAACAACATTAAGACTAACATAAACAACTTACTGACATTATAATGTGTAAGATGGTGGGGAGATATTGTATGAGTTGCATATTTCAACAAGTTTCGCTTGAAGGTTGTGATGAATGACAGATTTATCACAACTAGTCTTCAGCCATAAATTTATCATGAATAATGTCTAGATAATTACACAACATAAGAGCACTAAAAATATCCATATATACATATATTTGAAAAAATAAATTACAAATGAAAAAACTAACTATTAACTTCAACTACAAGAGAGGTAGAAGATGTAATTTGGGTCTCTAAAGCCACATGATTTCCCTTGCAAGGATCATGGTCATTTTCCTTACAAAATCTATCCCGCGAGTTCCATGCATAGCCATCTTTTGAGCCTCAATCAACATTTTCCTATCCAAATGATTATTGAAAAGTTCTTGTAACTTATGCTAACATATATTTCCTTGTTGTTTTGCAATAAGATTAAATTGGCCATGCAAAAATCAATGTGCTCAACTAGAATTACTACTAACCCACTACCTGATTGCAAATCCACCTTACATAACTCATATTCCTAGCCTATAGTTAATTTATTAAGTATTCGAGATTTATATTCTACTATTAATTCTTCTAATATTACGTTACTAACATAATCATTTTAATACAATAAACCAATATCATCACATTTCAACCAACTACCAAAATGAATTTGTAAACTCCTTAATATCATTTGTGTGCTTATGTATTTAAATATTTGTCGCAGTCGTTGTGGCTGACTTCAGACTGCTTTGGAGTCCTCGTCATTCGTATGATTGACATTGCACTAATTGGACCCGAAAGAGTCCGTGTTGCTTGTTGCCTCGCTGCAGGGAGTTGTTGGTTCTTGAACTATGTTTTGTTGACGGCTGGTTCATACACCAGATAGCTGACCTTTGTTTAATTAGGATTAATCATAGGAGGCATCATATATGTGGTTTATAATGCTTGTAATGCCCGTTCGTGTTGTCCTACACATTTGTGTGTTTTTACTGGGTTAAGTTTATGTCCCCCAGTTTTTTTCTTCTGTATTTTTTTCTTTTTTTAATAATATATATGAGCACTAGACACAAGATTAGAGTATAGTAAAATATCATCTATTCTCTTCTTGTTTCTATGCTGTAGCCTTATAAAAAAAACACCATGATTTGAAAACAAATTCATGAATTATTCCTCAACGCCGAAAAATAATTGACCTTTTTTAAAGAAAATTTGTTCCAAAATAGTTGATCTTTTTCATTTTTTTAATACAAACTTAAGTTTTTTTTTTATCCTCTATTTATAGCATCACTTACGTCACTCTCAACTCAACATCTTTTACTTTACATTTATGATAATGATAAATACATCAATATTTGATTGAGGAATGCTAGCGAAACTCTCTTTTGAGCACTCTCTTTAACACTAACTCATTTATTGGATGAAATCAATGTATGTCCCACCACTTTATGTGGGTTCCATTTTCAAAGTGTAAGTCCTACATTGATTTCACCCAATAAAAGAGTGAGTGCTAGCTAGAGAGAGTGCTCAAAAGAGAGTGTTGCTAGCATTTCTCATATTTGATTATGATATTTTAGTAAAAATATTATTCTCTCTTTCATTTATACAATTATATTACTATGTGTGAAACGACAAACTAAATCAATTAATTTGATGCTGACTATATCATAAGGATTCTTCATCTTAGTTGACTAGCATACTCCCTGCCGTGTTAATTGGAATTTTCATAACACTATGCAAGCACTGAAATCTCCCTCCATCCTAAGTTTCTTGCCCATGTATTGGTTCACATTCAAGTTGATGCAAAATTACGTTGCGTTGACTGATCCAATGCCATTCCATTCAAAGTTACATAAAAAAATCTAGCTAGCATTAAATTTCAGCGTCTGGTAATGCGTATTCATAAGACTAAAATTAAAATATGGTTGAGGAGCTGAAATTAAAATATGTGAATCGATCAATAATATATATATATATATAGATATGATTATGACCTGGTTGATAATATTACAAATTCAATTAAAGATAAATTTGATTCCTTGAAGCATAGTTAGTGTCATTTTATGTTTTCATGTTGTTTTAATTTACATGTATCAAGTAAAATTATTATGCTTTTTTGTTTTTGTTTTTTGCTTATAAGTTAATTTAGTATATTAATGCTTAAAAAGTAATAATTTTTTCTTTTTGTATACATGTGTACACATTATCCCTTACAAAAAAAAAAAGTGCACAAATTATCCGTATGGGTAAAAAGTTGCTAAAGTACTAAAGCACTCTTGATAAAATTTTATTGCTTTATTTACAAAACTTATATAATAAGATAAGATATAAGGCTAAAGATGTGGTGGTCTATGGAACTAATATAACAGGAAATATTTTGGGCCACGGTCTCCAGCCTTAAGGGGGAGGACGACCGCCAGGAGGGTTACGTGTCGTCGGGGGTCTGTTAAATATTGGTGGAGGAGGTGGACTTGCCGTGCTTGCCAATTTCCTCGTCTTCATATCTACAAATTGAATAATACATTAATTATTAATAATTCAAAATATATTTTAATATTAATCAATAATTTTTCATAAAAAAGCTCGGTATCTATTCTCAAGATGGACTAATCTCGGAGTCAACCTTACTGTACACTAGACAGATCCAATTAAAGAGCAAAACTATGTAGGTAGAAGCATATTTTTAAGTCTGAAGTCTAGGTCACTAAGCCAACCTCTGTGGTTAAGATTAAAGAAATTGTATGTCTGTTTACTCCGTGAAAAGTTTTTTTATTACATTTTTTTATAACAAGTGTTCATTTTAACTTGTTAATAAAAATATGGAAGATTTTTTTTTGAATAAAAAAAATATGGGAGACTCTTGAATGCACTCCTGTAATTGAGAAGATGAAATCCTCAATAGAGATGATGAATTTTCCAAAATAATGAAAATAACTTTTTTTGACATTTTCATTGTATATTTTTGGAAATGACGCAATTGTTCACCAAAATAAAAAAATATTTTCAGAAAATAAACAGTCTTTTAATTACTTTATGATCATTATTTATAAACAAGCATAGTTTTGTACATTTTTAGACTTTGTTAATTTCATTGTGACTAACCTGCACTAACTGGATCCAATTGCATGAACAAAGTAAAGGCAATGATTATCAACAAAATGAGAAAACGCAAGGAGATTGAATTTGATATGTTGAAGATATAAGCCATCGCACAATATTGAAATTAACCTATGATGATATGCCAATCTAGCTATTGGCCAAAGACAATTTATAGTGTCATGGTGCTTATTATTTTCCTTCGAACTTTAAATGAACTTTCACAGAAAAAGACACCAATATATTACAAACATTAGTTAATATATTAATAATAACTCGTGACTGAAGATTAACAAGAAAATTTCAATCCTGCAACTAGGATTTTAAATTTATCCTATCGAAGAATTATCGTGACTGAAGAAATAATTTAATACCAAGAAATATGAAATGAGAAATTGAAACCGCGTAGTAATACGTATCTCATAAGACTACAAATTTAAATATCGAAGATAATAATTAAGATGGTACTGTAATTGTGTAAAAAAATATAGCCCCATATTCGGGTATGCTTCATTTAGGCTAAGCTCCATTTACTCCATTTAGGGTTTGGATGCAAGACATGTGCAAAAAAAAAATCTAACGGTTGAGATTTTAAATTAAAAAACAATAAAAGGTTGTTGCGATGTGAGAGAAGAAGGGAACATGATTTGTTTGTTATTATTATGTATTTTTATTAAACAAATATTTGGTTTTAAATTTAAAAAACAATTGAGGAGAAGAAATGATCAAAAGCTATTTCAATTAGTATAATATGGTATATGCTGACGATATTACCATGCAATGCAAATTGACGTAAGACGAATGGGAAATACTTTCTTTTTAAAACTCATTTTTTTATTAGGTGTAATTAATATAGAGCCATATTTTGAAAACCAGTACAAAAGTGTTAGCGCAGCTCACAAAGCTTGTTGAACTAGCTAGGGTTTTGGTTTTGATTTTATTGGAATTGAGAGAATAAGAAGAATAGAAGAATGAAGAGAATAGAGTTTATGAAATTGTGAATTCATTGATTGGTGAATCACACTTACAAAGGCTTATATACATGGTAAATGTTAGGTGGCATAAGGAACAAGTAATCACTTAACCCCAACTACCTTATGCTACAAATAAGCAAAAACATAACAAACTTGTAACCAACTAACAACTAACTTGATTACTATGTTATCTTAACCAAACAAACTTGATTAAGTCACTAATCACTTATTCTAACTTGAATTAACAAACTAACATCCTCCCTTAATTCAAGTTTCCACTTTCACCATACCAACCATGCTTCTAAGCTTGATGAACTTGTCAACCTTCAAAGGTTTGGTGAACAAATCCTCAAGTTGCAGTTCAGTAGAGTAGTGAACAATCTTCAATGCCTCCTTGTTTACTTGCTCTCTAAGAAAATGGAATTTGGCTTAAATGTGCTTGCTCCTTACATGCAAAACTAGATTTTTAGCTAAGTTTATGGCTGATTTATTGTCTATAAACAAAGCTATAGGTTTGTCAACTTCAATTTCCATTTATTTGAGTATAGCTTCAAGCCAAACGGCTTGACAAGCTGCTAAACAACTTGCAATATACTCAAATTCACAGGTTGACAATGCTACCACTAGTTGCTTCTTAGCACACCAAGATATTGGAGTATTCAAAAACTTGAATATGTAGCCCGAGGTACTCTTTCTATCTTTCTTATGCCCACATCAATCTACATCAGAATAGGCTATCAATTCCATAGAATCTTCAGTCAGACATTTTGGAAACAAAATGCCATACTCTAGTGTCTCGTTGATGTATCTCATCACTCTTTTAGCTTCTAGCAAGTGAGAAGCTCTTGGTTCACTCATGAACCTACTGATTATACCAACTGCATAAGCAATATCAGGTCTACTATTGCACAAATACCTTAGTGATCCCACAATCTGCTTGAACAATGTAGGATCTACTAGTTCTTATTCTTCATTCATCACCAGTTTCAAATTTACCTCAACAGGTGATGATGCACGATTACAACTTACGATATTTAACCTCTTCAGTATATCAGATGCATACTTCATCTAATGCATAACCAACCCTAGAAAAATCTAGTCAATTCCATGCCAAGAGTGTATGTCAGTGATAGACTTTTAGCAAGTGTACTAAAAATATATCGAAGTAATAAAATTTATAAGTTCGTATCCACAAGGACTGTTTCAATTTCTACTCGGCAAAAGCGTTAAAATAAAGGATGTATTAAATTTATGGGTTGCCCTAGGCAGTTGGATTTGGTTTCATAAAACTTAAACAAAGTAAATAAAATGGTTTGATAATTGGATTAAAACAAATGATCAAGCCTTTCGAATCCTCTATAGCTCACTGTGAGTAATTTGGCTCTCTTCTCTCTCAAAGAAATTAACCTAGCTTTACGATGGATTAACTAAGTGGTTTTGATCAATCTCTTGACTGAAAACCCTTTCCTAAGTTATAACCTTTCAATCTCTTAAACCGATTGAATAACTATGGAAACATGGTGAGAACGTTAATCCATAAGTCATAACTCTCAATTTCCTATGTCTAGGCTCCTATGTTGAATTAAACAGAATTACTATTTCAGGATTAAAAGCAAGGGTTAGTAGTCATTCAATTCCTAAGATCAATTTATATGGTTGAAAGAAGCTAGGGTTAGTAGTCATACAAACAATCATAAGAAAAACATTAAGCACAAATAATTCTGAATAAAGACTAGGTTTTCATTGATGTTAAAGAGAGTTCCTAACAAATTACACCATCACAGATCACAGAGATTCATCTCATGGCTTAATCAATCTAAGAGTTTAGCTACTCATAACTAAATAATCAAATACATAGAAAATAATGAACATACATAAATCAGAACCAACAATGAGTTGGGTGAGATCCACTCTGTGTTCTGCGATTTCCTGGTGCCGTCTATGCTCTGTTTAGGTCTCCAAAATCGCACACTAAGCTTTTGATCGCATCCGGCTTTTATAGACAAAGAATTAGGGTTTCAGAAAAGCCCACCATCGTGCCATGTTTCGAAACCATCATGGCACAATTTGCTCATTAATCCTACGTGGCAGTAAATTTACTCAACCATCGTGGCACATTACACATCCATCGTGCCACGATTTTTCCAGCATCTTCAGGTAAATTCCACGCTTCAAACGTGCCATGATTCAGGTCCATCGTGGCACGATCCAGTAGCTAAATTCTTGCATTTTTCTCCAATTTGTGCAAAACTTCTCTTTTATGAATCTTGAGCTATTGAACCATGTATACAAGCATTTGACTCTCAAAACATTACAAAAAGGACACAAATATGACTAAAAAAAACTAGTGTTGACGTACTGTCATCAGTCAGCTTGCCTAAATCTGTCATCTCAAACTTTTTCATCATTTGGCCTTTGAATGCTTCTATCTCATTCACATTGTTACCAGTCACAATTAGATCATCAACATATAAGCAGATAAGTATCTGATTACCTTCTATTCCTTTCTTCACATAGACACCATACTCAGCTTTGCATTTCACAAATTCTTGCTGCACAAGAAACCTGTCAATCCTCTTATTCGATACTCTTGGTGCTTGTTTCAATCCATAGAGAGCCTTGTGTAATATATACACCATATCTTCCTTTCCTTTGATTTTGAAACATGGTGTGGTTGTGTTACATATACTACTTCATCTAGTGCATCATTTAAGAAAGAAGATTTTACATCTAGATGATACATAGGCCCGTTTCTTCCACAGGTTATAGCAATTATCAATCTCATAGTTTCTAGTCTTGCTACTGGTGCATATACTTCAAAATAGTAAAGGCCATGTTTCTGCATAAAGCCCCTTGCTACTAACCTAGCTTTGTGTTTTTCTACTTCACTATTTGGCTTTAGTTTCAATTTGAAAATCCATTTCACATCATTGGCCTTCTTGCTAGCTGGTAACTTGGTAAGTTCCCAAGTATTGTTTCTGTTTATTGTATTTAGTTCTTCAATCATAGCATTCTTCCATACCTTTTCAGTCATTGATATTTCATAGTTGATTGGTTTTGAATCTTCTAATAAAGCAAAATGAACAAATTCCCCTTCTTCATTAACTTCGTTGTCAAGAGTAACTTCATGACCTGCTAGTCTTGTGGAAACAAACCTTTGTCTTCCTGAAGTTTTAGTGGTTTGATTATTTACAACATGTACCTTATCTTAAGTCACTGATCACTTATTCTACTTGAATTAACAGGTACCTCATCTTTCTTATTCCAATCTCAAGCTTCATTTTCACAAACATCAACATCTCTACTAATCACAATTGAGTGATTTAGAGGATGATAGAGTCTATAGGCACCTGTTTCATGATATCCAACCAATATCATAAGCTCACTCTTGTCCCTCAGCTTTCTTCTCTTTGCATCAGGGATATGCTTATAGCACAAGGAACCAAATACTCTCAGGTGTTTTGCATATTGCTTGCTTCCCAACCATACTTCTTTAGGAATCTAATCAAGCTTCTTAGTTGGACATCTATTCAAGATGTATGTTGCAGTTCTTACAGCTTCTCCCCATAATGTGTTAGACAATTTCTTCAATTTCAACATGTTTCTAGTCATGTCAAGCAAGCTTATGTTGCTTCTTTGAGCCAAACCATTGTGTTGTGGGGTATATGGAGCAGTTACTTCATGCACAATGTTTCTAGTCTAGTCATGGTCTTCACAGTACTTCTCAAACACCTTTAAAGTATACTCACCACCTCCACAAGTTCTCAAAATCTTGATAGATTTTCCACTTTTCTTTTCTACTAAGATTTTGAATTTCTAAAATATATCAAAAGCATCACTCTTTGCTTTGATTAGATATAACCAGATTTTCCTACTGAATTCATCTACAAAACTGATTAAATACTTGTTACGCCCTAATGAAGGAACCTCCAATGGACCACATACATTTGAATATACCACATTCAATATCTCTTTTGATCTATGTGCAGTGCTATAGTTGAATGCGGTTATAGGTTGCTTACAAATCAAACAAGTATCACAAACTTTATGAGGTATCTTCAATTTAGGTACTTCTAGAATCATGTCTTTATCAACTAGTTGATTAAGACTCCTAAAATTGAGATGACCAAATCTATAGTGCCATAACCAGCTATCTTCTTCTTTCACAATAGCAGATAAGCAATTCAATTCTACAGCTTTCATGTAAGTCTGGAAAGTTATATTCTTTGAAAGAGGAGTTTTCATCACTAACCTTTGATTCTTATCAAACAGTTTCAGTGCATTGTGTAACACCCCGTTTTCCCAACAATGTAATTAATACAAATAATCAGAGTATTCAACGTAAAACGGGATATCACACTACATTTAAATTCATAAATAGAGTAAAGTTACTATTTATTAAAAACAACCCTGTCAAAATTTCAATAACATTGCAGTGGAAAATAGATTCATAGTTCAACAACTTTGGCACTACAGCCTCAACATAAACAACTTAAAGAAAATCTTATTCCAAAAGGGTTCAACAACATAGTTCATAAAGCAATACGTAACAAAGGAAAACAAATCAAAATCCCCATCCTCTTACGTATCAGAGCGACCCTAAGACGACGTGCAAGAGAATCAACTCACATCAGCAGCTAATCCTGGTTATCTGCACATTACCCACGTAGAGGCAACATTCAAATAGAAGGGGTGAGATTTCACATTCAATAATAATAAGCATATAATTCATCAACGGAACTTAACAACCTAAACAACAATAATCAACAACAATAATAGTTCACATAGATTTATCATCAATAATGTTTCACATATGCTTCATTTATTTCCATTTATCATTTAAATCATCAACAACAATTCAGCAACGAGGACGACAACTCAACATTAACGACAATGTAACGACACAACAACAACTTGACTATGCAATATGCATGTGGTACCAATCAACGTTGGAGCAACAAACTCCTAAAAACTGGAGCAAATAACTCCTACAAGTCAACGCTGGAGCAAATAACTCCTAAAATCAACGCGATATGAATGATTAACATTCAACAGGGCATGAGCCCCCAACTTCATATGAGTATGCATGGACTCAACAACTTAATCAACAACAACGTACAACATCAATCACAACGTACAACATCGACAACAACATACAACTTCAGTGTTATGATCTCATTGAAATTCATCAAGTTAATTCAACATATGCATTCATATAGTAATTCAACAACAAGTTATTCATATAACAATCATCAACACATATATATACCTTCATGTAATATTCCATAGACATATACATCATATAGTAATTCAACATAAACATGCATATAATAGTTCATCAATGTGTACATACATGTATCCATACTCAAGTCATGTTATTCTTGTCAAACGAACCATCTGAAGACTAACAATATCATCTAAGGCTTTCAAGTATGCATCAAAGGCTAGTTCAAAACAGAAACGTATGAAACGGCACAAAACATGAAAAGGTACAGAACCACTACGTTACTCGCCGTGGCGAGCAAACACTGCTCTCTATCGGGAAGTGCGATTTTTAACCCCAAAAACCCAATTTTCATCAACCTTAATCCCAAATTGATAGGAAACTCAACCTATGATCATTCTACAACCTGAACAACAGTTATCTATGAATTCTACGGTCTTTCTACAACTTTTACAACCAATTCTACATGTTCTATCATCAAATCCGATTCTAAACCCTAATTCTCAATTTACAAGAACAACAACATACTACATGCTAAATTCAGTTTCAGAATCACATAGCCTAAGATTAGAGAATATTAGTCCCACCCTTACCTTAGATTAGATGATTGCAAGGTTCTACGGATTCTTCTCTTCTCTTGGTTCTCCTCTTCTCTAGGTTCTCCTATTTTTCACCAAAGCTTCTAAACCTAATTTGTGGTTGTTCTCTTCTTTTTATATCTCACACCCTCAACACATTTTTATTCGAAATCTACGTATTTTCTAACTACGTCAACATATTTTCTAAATATATCCAACCAGCCCCTCAACTATATTTATTCTAAATATCCAACATATTCTACTAAATAATAATATAAAGCCACTTAATAAAATATTAAAACACCACAACACGTCATAAGTCAAAATAAATCACATAAGTCATATAAAAGACTCTAAACTCAACCAAAAATAATTAATTAATAAATAGGGCGTTACAACTCTCCTCAACTTATAAAATTTTCGTCCTCGAAAATGTACCTCATACAAACAACTCTGGGTAAGACTCCAACATCTTGCTTTCCAACTCCCACGTTAAACTTTCACCAGTCGCTCCTCCCTAAACGACTTTCACAAGAGGTAAACCCACTCTATACGCCACAGTTCCAATTCTTTCGGATATCTGATACGGACCAATAAACCTCGAAGTCAACTTCTTTGACTTTAATGCACATCCAACACCAGTCACAGGAGTGACTCTCAGAAACACATGGTCTCCTTCCTGAAACTCAAGGTCTTTCCTACGCTTGTCATGATAACTCTTTTGTCGACTCTGCGACGCTTTCATCTTTTCTTGGATCAACTTAACCTTCTCAGTAGTTTGCTGAACGATATCTGGTCTCAAAACTACACTTTCATCTGACTCAAACCAATACAATGGAGTTCTACACCTCCGACCATACAAGGCTTCGAACGGTACCATTCCAATACTAGAATGATAACTATTGTTGTACGTGAACTCTATCAACGGTAGATGACTATCCCAAGTTCCACCTTGTTCAAGCACACAAACTCTCAACAAGTCTTCCAACGACTGAATTGTTCTTTCCGATTGACCATCTGTCTGCGGATGATACGCCGAACTCAACCTCAACTTAGAACCCAACGCCTCTTGCAAACTCTTCCAAAATCTAGAAGTAAACCTTGGATCTCTATCTGACACAATGCTCGACGGAACACCATGTAGCTTCA
>Ga0315915_1002620_pt1 | contig 22768 bp, 5 predicted proteins | sample MpolbnodulesMG_FD_207738 | JGI IMG/M metagenome (GOLD analysis project Ga0315915, IMG submission 207738) | Medicago polymorpha root nodule microbial communities from Los Angeles, California, United States - branched nodules | ecosystem: Host-associated > Plants > Roots > Nodule | place: USA... | reverse complement strand
ATAACTATATTAAAACTAAATAAATCAAACCCTAAAAATTTTATATAATTCGAAAAAAATATAAATTTAAGCAATATAACTCCATTATAACAAGTACTCATAATATTTGTTAATAGCATTTCAGATCTACAACATAACTATATAAAAAAAAAATCAAAATTTACAAATTAAACTACAACTAAAATTATAAACATGTATACTAACTAAAATTTATCACAATAGCATAAGTCATAACTTACTTGTGATTTAGTGGAAAAAAATTGGATGATTTGGTAGATTTTTGTTAGAGAGAGTGAAAATTTTGAATTTTTAGAGAGAGATGGTGATGATAGAGTGGCTGGAAGTTGGGTTTTATGTGTTCTTATGTTACAAACACAATGGCAGTTAACTACCGCTGGCACCAACAGCAGTTAACTGTCGGCGATTTTCTTAACTGTTGTTAACTACCACTGCGGGCCCTAATGTAATTTACTTGTGTAATGTGAAGTTTTTTTATGTCAAAAAGCAATTTTCATTCAAAAGTGCAAAGGTAGTTTTTTAATACAAGATTGACTGTTTTATTTGCTGTGATTTAGTAAAAGGCCTAATGTATGGTGAGGGTGACAGAGGGACGCAGAGCACAAAAAAGGATGACGCAATAAAGAAAGATCCAGTGGGAGGTTGTATCTATCTTTCACATCTACAGTTCCAACTTTCGTGTATACTACTAAACAGATAGAAAGCATCGATTGGGCACGCGCGTAAAGTAAAGTAAATAACCACCGCAGTTTCAATCTCATTACATTTCATGTATAAATAAATAATACCCGCCTCGTTCAGAAAATGGCATTCCTTCGTAATACTATTTCTCGTTCCCTTCTTCATTCTCCTCTATCGCAGGCCATTCTTTTCTCTTCATCTTCTGCATTTCAACAAGGTCTTTTTTCTATTCTTCATTTTTTTTTATTTTTTTTTATTGCACTGTACCTGTTTGTTTATTTTCTTCTTTGAATAATTCGTTTCTAGATTGTGCGGGGAATCACTGAACTTATTTATTTTTCATTTTAGGGTTTTCTGGAAGCTCTCGAAGCTATGGCAGTTATGTATCTTCTGACAAATGTATCTTGGAGGATGAAGAGATAGCAAGACTTCGTAACCAATTCGAAGCTGCTAAACACAGTTTTCTCAACATTCCTGATGCACTCAAAGAAATGCCTAAAATGAATCCTAAAGGTTACTCAATTCAATTGAATCAGTGTTTGCGTGCATGCTTTCTTCTATTGTTTCTGAATCTTGATGTATTTTCTGTGTATTGAATTAGGCATTTATGTGAATAAGAACTTGAGATTAGACAGATTGCAAGTCTATGGTTTCGATTACGATTACACATTAGCACATTACTCCGATCATTTGCAGACTTTGATATATGACCTTGCCAAGGAGTATATGGTTAACGAGGTTAGCTTCAACTAACTCATTCTTGCGTTATTTCTTTCAATTTTTCGTTTCTTTCCTTACTCTTCTTGTTGCTACTTTCAGCTTAGGTATCCAGACATTTGCATGAGTTTTAAATATGATCCATCGTTCCCTATTAGAGGTCTATACTATGATAAGTCAAGAGGGTGCCTCATGAAGCTGGATTTCTTTGGTTCAATTGAGCCTGATGGATGCTACTTTGGTAGACGCAGGGTATTGGACATTGTTTCCTTTATTTATTTGCAGCATTATTTTGGCTTATGTTGTCACCTTGATTATGTTTTTAACCTTTTTATGTATTGTGTCCTGTATTGGAGTCTTAAACATTGCATGATTAGGATGATTTATTTCACAAGCATAGTTTGTATTTGCAGCAAAAATGAAATATGTCAAATGATTTTTGCTTAAATTCATTCCTTCCAAATTTTACAGCTGAGCCAAAGTGAAATAATTGAGGCATATGGTACACGACACATTGGTCGTGATCAAGCTCGATCACTGGTTGGTTTGATGGATTTCTTCTGCTTTAGTGAGGTATGTTCCTTGTCATTCTAATAATTAGTCTGATAATAATTGTCTAGTACATGACTAGAGCACTTTTGGTAGTGTTGAGTATTAAAGCTTTGCCTCGGTAACAACGAGTCGTGTACTTATCTTCACATGTCACAGAAGCTTATGTTAGATAACCAAGTATCAGAGGAGAATTAAGCATGCTAGGCTGGTCTCCTTTTCTTTAATTATAGTTATATTAAATTGTGTGCAACAGTCGTGTGTTTTATGTATTGTAATAGCTATGGAAATTATGGAAGGCGTGGGGGATGGCGGGGGGCTCTCGAATCTTAGCAGGAAAACATCCTTGTATCTACATTATCCTTATTCTCTGAAACTTGGACCGGGTTCGCCTGCTGTAACTGCTTCACGCAGAACGCGATCTTGGTAGTTAAAAACTGATCTTACGATTCTGATTTGTTCCTTACAGTTTGAACAATTTCACAAAGTTTCAATCTCAACCGTTATTTTTTGATCGGACGGTCGGCAGCGGTTACTGTGTTGATGCAGTAACTGCGTGGAATCCGTTTCCCTGAAACTTCCATGATGTATTTGCATGTGATTGTTGAAATAAATGTGCAGCCCTCTGTTTGTCATACTGTATTACTGTCACAGGGAGTTTGTTTTCATTCTATCCTATTTTCCTATCTCTTGATTATACTACATTAGATACCAGTCCTAAAAGATTATCATTCTACTGAGTACGTGCATCACAAAACTATATAGACAAATGATTGACTTCCATTGACATAGCATCTTCAAATTTCAACCAAAAAGGCTTCGCCTAATCCCAATACATCAGAAGAAACTGGCATAAGATGTGGAGCACAATTAGATATCTGTTTGCTACTTTCTTGTAAGAGATAAGGTATAGCACCGGGAATCGTGATTATACCATCTTAGTTAACGAAGAGCAGTGCTTATATATCGAATGTAAAATGAACATAAAGTTAGCTAGAATTGGATAAAACTTGTTCTTTTAAGGCCCATATGTATGTGCTTATTTTGAAGGAAAGAGAAGAAAAACTTAAATGATCTAAAAACTAGTTACAGCCGATTAAACTAAGGATCCATATTTTGATCAAGCCTATATTAGAGGAACTCAGCGTTAATCTCAGTTAAAACTATGCTGCCAATTTCATTTTCCAACTCCATTATAGCCTATCAACTTATGAATTCTCTTTCTGCCATAAAATCTTAGATCGAGAGCCAATTGTTTACGGTTTTACTTTGTAGGCATGCCTCCTTGCAGATATAGTGCAGTACTTCGTGGATGCTAAGCTAGAATTTGATGCTTCCTACATTTATGAAGATGTTATTTGTGCAATTGATCATGTCCACCGAAGTGGCCTGGTTCATAGAGGAATTCTCTCTGATCCACATAGGTACTTGGTGAAAAATGTAAGTTCAAAACATTTTACACATTTTGATTATCTGTAAATGAATGTGTTCAACATATTCTGCAATAAGTGGTATACAACATGTTCAGACAATCTATTTCAGGATTTAGTATCTTAATTCAGTTTGAATATTATATTTTTGTATCTATCTATTATCAAGGTAGACATTGTTTTGTTGTGTCAAATTGTGTTATTTTATCTTCTGGTTGAGAGTTTGTAATTGTTATTTACTTGTCTGTGAATATTTCAGGGCAAGATTTTATGTTTTCTCAAGATGCTAAAGGAGAAGGGAAAGAAGCTTTTTTTGTTGACAAATTCTCCTTATTACTTTGTTGATGGTGGGATGCGTTTTATGTTGGAGGTATTTGATTGCATGGAATCATATCCACACTTTTGTATGTATCATGGAATGTTTTCTTTAGCCTTCACTGCATCTGTTAGAGTTTAATAACTTTTTCTTAATTTGGGAAGCAGTCTTCCACAGTCTTTGCATTTGTGGCATGTAAATCAATTTTGAGCCAGACAGAGCTCCAACTCTACTTTAGCTTTTATCCTGTTTTAACTTGCAAATTGTTCTTCAAAGAGTGCTATAGAGTATATATGGAATAGTGAATGCAATCAATTATAAATAATGAGGAAATTTACATCCAGATGATGGCAGCTCTAACTAGAGATTCTATTAGACATTGCTTTCATTTTTCTAGATGATTACTTGGTGTGGACTATTTCATCTTAGCAACTAGTGTCTAGTAGAGATGCATATCCAACATTATCAGAAAATTCTGGAGATTACAGACTTCATGGTTTTGTTCTTTATTGTAAGACATGTATCTATAGACCTTAAACTCGTGCAGGCATGCCTAGTTTCTTTATATGACTTGACTTAAATTGTTTCACTTATAATTGTTATCTGATTTTGGAGTGAATTTGTGCTTTCTTAGTATTTTTCCCTATCGTTTTTGATCAACGAGGAGATTAAATTTCATCAAAACATAGCCTGAAAAAATATTTTAAAAGGGTGGGACAGCTACATTCTTGAGTTATGTGAACTGCACTTCACTCAGATGGTTAACAACGACGCTTGGTTGTCAGGACCTATGAAGCACCGACACTCCTAAGTTTAGGTGTGTCGACATGTCCGACACACATCTGACACCTTGCCTGTACGACATCCGGACGGCACTTGTCAGATGCCTCACACAAGTATCCCCCAAAAAACTTTGTTCTTCCTTTCGACACACGTCCAGCACTAATTGGACACTCCCCCAAAAAACTAGAGAGATGAACACATCTATATTTTAATAAAGAAAGAAAGAAATAAAAAGCTTTTCCACAGAAATGCAATAATATGTAGTTAGGCATTTGATAAGTTTTCATGTCTACCTTCGAAACGATTTAATTTTCTACTGTCTCCATTTTTCTTTCCAATTTCCCTCCTATTTCATTTGTTATGGTCTTCATCTTCATTCTGTCTTGGTGGTCATCATGATTCTCAATTTAGATATTTTATAATCGATACTCATTTTATGTAATGTGTGTGTTATTTTATGTCATATTTAGGACGTAAGCAGTGTCGATGTGTCGTGTCCAGTGTCCGTGTCAATCTTTATGCTTCAAAGGTCATGTCTCTTTTAATTGTTTGGTTGGTAGTTCTGCACTTGGTTTTAAATGTAATTTTTAATTTTTAATATTTTGTTTTTGTTTTTCCCCTTTTGTATCAGGTCATTATTTCCTTCAGTTTACTCTTCAATGTTTTTTTTTTTTTTTTATTAGGATTCTCTGGACAGTAGTGACTCCTGGACAGATCTGTTTGATGTTGTGATTGCCCAGGCGAATAAACCGCAGTTTTATACATCCGAGCATCCATTCCGGTTTGTAGCCAATACATTCCATGTGATATGATGCTTGTTTATATTTTCTAACATAGTTCTTCTATAAATTAGATCACATCGTTCTTTACTCGTATCTTTTATCATAAATCTTGAATTATTTGGAATGGTTCCGATATCATTGGCTATTCTGTGCAGTTTATATGATACAGAGAAGGACAACTTAACTTTTACCAAGGTTGATGAATTTCTTCCAAATAAAATTTATTATCATGGATGCCTCAAATCCTTTCTTCAAATAACCAAGTGGAAAGGCCCAGAGGTATGCTTTATTTAATGTTTTATAAACCATACTTCACAATATTTCTTCTATTTACTTCACAATATTTCTTCTATTTACTTCAATTTGACAATATACGTTATTCCAATATAAGTTTATTTCATACAGAGGCCACAGAATGCTAAAATTCACATTTTTTATTAGGTGATATATTTTGGAGATCACCTTTTTAGCGACTTGAGAGGGCCCTCAAAGGCAGGCTGGCGCACAGCCGCAATCATTCATGAATTAGAGGTATGCATGCTATCTAATCCATTTATATGTAGATGTTTTACATTGCTAATCATTATCTATCATGAGTCTGGGTCTTCTACATATTGATGAGTACCATGAGTTAGCATTCCTTCTTCACGAGTTTCATATAACTCTGGTAAACATGCTAATACTCTACTATAACTTGTTTCCTGTCTGCAAGTATATGCATATATTTAGACATTATATGCATATATTTAGACATTTTACATCGTCAGCCCGAAGAAGGGTGAACTCATTCATGGTATGTTATAGCCAACTTTATCTTTCATTTGCTAGAACGTAATCCCATGACTTTGAAGTTTTGATGTCCTAGACACACGTAATTGTTAAAATGTCAATAGGAATCTTAAAGGTTATGCAATGGGTAAGATAGTTATGTTTGGGAATTTCATTTAAGAAGTTAAATTTTACTTGATGAATGTTTTCTTGAAGTTAAAGGGGGAGCCTTGGCGCAATGATAAGTTGTTGTCATGTGACTGAAAGGTCACGGGTTCAAGTCCTGGAAAACAGCCTCTTGTGTAAAAACAGGGTAATGCTGCGTACAATACACCAAAATGGTGGGACCCCTTCCCCGGACCCTGCATATGCGGGAGTTTTAGTGCTACCCTTTTTAATGTTTTATTGAGGTACTGATGCGTGTAGAACTGTTGTCATTGTCAACACCTGAAACATTGACATATTTATATGTATTATTTCTTAAACAATGCAGACTGAAATACAGAAGCAAAATGAAGATACGTACCGCACTGAGCAGGTATCCTTCTAGATTGTCCTTGCTAAAATTATTTCCTTGCAATTCCATACTTGCACATTTACTTTGATGTTTTTTTGTTACTTTTAGTAACAATAGTTTATGGGAATTGATGTTATTTATCTTGCATAAGAGGTTTATTAATTAGCAGAGGACACTGCTATTATTTTCTCGGAGTAAAATGAGCATCTAGTTGTTTAATGCCTTTTCTTAGAGCACCGAGACATAAGTTATTGTTTTTCTTGTACTTCAAATAAGTTATGGCGTGAATAGTGATATGTTACAATTTATAATCCCGTTTTAAACCTTTTACTTATACATGGGTAATATATATTGAAAAGTTGACATGTGAGTTGTAAATGGGTGTGTGTGTGTATTTAATTTACAGTTTTGTCATAAAAAAATTGGATTTAACGTTGTTAAAAAATGGTATAAATGAACAATTTATGTAGTTATTATAGATAGAAAGTTCCTTATTCTTTATTTTAGGCTTATAATTAACACTTTAGCAGTGTAATTACTTTTGGAGAGATATCTTGAAGCCGTCACATTTTATGCCTTATATCCTGTTGAACAATGCAGGCAAAGTTTCATATAATACAGGAACTACTTGGTAAGTTGCATGCAACTGCAGCTAATAGTGTGAGAACTACAGCTTGCAAATCACTTCTAGAAGAACTTAATGAGGAAAGACAAAAGGCACGGATCAAGATGAAGATGATGTTTAACGAATCTTTTGGAGCAACATTCCTCACTAGCACAGGACAAGAATCTGCTTTTGCTTATAACATTCATCAGTATGCAGATGTTTATACCAGTAAGCCGGAGAATTTTCTTCTTCATTCACCTGAAGCGTGGCTTCATGTTCCATTTGATGTCAAGATTATGCCTCATCATGTGAAGGTAGTGCATTTCTTCTTTATGAATGTTATTTATGTCACTAAATCACACATGTTTTTTTCTTCAAGAACTGAATGAAAATCCACTTGTTATCCCATGCTTCCTGATTTTGAGTTTACTGTTTGTAAAATTCAGCTTCCCTTCTTGAGAATCATGAATTGGTGGTGTATAGAAGTGTCTCTTAACTTTGTCTATTGACAAAATACATTCCCTCTGATTTAGTATTGACTTGATATAGTTATGAATGTTGTAAAATGAACGTATATTGCTAAGTTATTTCAATTAATTTAAATTTAATTAACTTTCACACCACATATTTTTACTTCTTTCAAGACAAACTATGTACCACTTGGCGACTGAGCTCTGCCAACTTATTGATTCGGTTTCAAGGTTTACAAAATACTAGCTGCCATTTTGCAGTAGGGTGAAAGTTATTGTCTTCTGAAGACGAAAAGGATTTGTTAGTCACTCGTGTGCGAGAGAGAATTCTATAACTTTAGATAGTTTGATTGATACCTCCGGTTTGACAGTTTGCAGGGTATTTTTCTTTTGTATGCTGTACATGAAAAATGTTACTTATTTCCTCCTTCCTCCTGTGTTTTCTTTTTTTAAATCATTGGCTGATTATCCACTTTTTCTTTTCTTTCAGATTCCATCAAGTTTGTTCAAAACTGGATGAATACCACTCTAAATTGCTTCAAACTTTTAGTGTCATTCTGTGGTTCTAACTTCTAATGGAACAACCAGTCAAAAAAACTTATAATGGGACAACGATGCCGGAGATTCAAATGTGCATTTCCATTGTGTGAGGTGCAACTGGAAGTCTGGAAGACACTTGTTGCCGCAGTAACATTCATTCAATTTTCAATTTTTCTTGATTACCCCACTTCCTCTTGCTGTTGCTAACATAGTCTCTTATGTTTCACATGAAATCAGGAAAGTGAAACCCCTATACATAGAAAAGTATATATTTCTTCATATTATCAACGACTTAGAAGTTTAAGCACTTCTTTTTTGAGATTACAGAAAGATTCCATTTTTCAGAAGAAATAAAGTATTCGTTATTGAGATTTTGAATGTATAAGAGATTTAGAAAGTACTTTATTAGAGATTCAAATCTATGTTGTTAATTTTGTAATGACCGTTAATCCAGCAAAGGCATGCTGGTTATCAACGTCAACATGTAGTTGTGTCTGAGAAATGATCTTGGTCAGTTTATTCAAAGCAAGGATTGAGTGGAGCATTATTTACTTGTCTGTTGAGTAAGTAGAGGTTAAGCTCTACATTGGTGCATTGATCTTAAGTTAGGGATATTGTAATTTTTTTGCATACTATGTAATTCTATTTTTGCCACCTCACTTATATAATCTAAACGGTCACAAAATATATAAACAACATTCTCATCATCTATTATGTCTTTCCTCCTCTCTATTTTTTTTTGGTGAGAAAAAGGAGCTAAGCTCCAAACAAAAAAAAAATCTCTTGGCAACGAAATACAAGTAGTATATGCCAATAAAGTCCTTAGAAATAAAATTCAAACAAGTTAGTCGCCAATACCTTTTTGAGATCCAAAATCCTTTCATTTCTTTTAAGTAAGTGTGAGATCATCAATTTTGGTCACATAGCCAATTCCCTTGAGGATATGCTTGTCGTAGTTAAAATTCCACTGGGAACCCAAAAAAAATTCTTGCCGGCCATGGTTTGTGGAGGTTAGGCTGTTGGAAGAGGGATTCCTGCAAGGCAAACAAGATCTTCTGGAGTGGGTCTCATGGCTCAAATTTTGAAAAAGTTTAGCTTATGTTACTATTTTTTTTAAAATAAAAAAAATAATCAAATTTCACACTCAAAACAGTTAGGATGACCTCAACTAGCTCCTATTCTAAACGTTACTTTGCTTTTTACATTGCTTTGAGGTTGAACTCTTTTATTTCATTCATTCTTAGTTTTTTTTCTTTTAAAAACAATTATAACAATTTTCCCCACAAAAATTAATACATCTCTCATCCATCATTATGGATATGCTAGCTAATACATATCTTTAATTATTAAACAAATTTAAAGTTTTGCTCCAGGTGTTGCTTCACACATAATGGATTATAGAGCAATATCTCATTACAAAAACAAACAGGGTTAACGAAATTTTTGAACGTAAATATTTTAATACGTAAGTGTTAAAATCAAATTAATGGACAGATTCATGCATTTCCCCGTCGTTGAATACAATTGACTATGATTAGATTACAGTACATATTCAAAATTAAAAGTTACACCTTAATGTAAACATTTTAAAAAAATAAAAATATTGTAGAACTCATATACATAACCACTTTTTTTTTAATGGAATTGATATCTACTACCTCAGACATATTCACAACCTTTAACATGCTTCTACTACTATTGATTATTGACAACAACGATCACTAACTTACTTCGTTATCAATTTAGAGAGTTGTAATATGTGTGAACAAATATGCATCCTTTTGTTGTGGACTTCGATAACCACGCAATACGCGGGTCTAAATCTAGTATAAAACATTAGAAAGATAAATAAATATACTTATTTTTTAGGAACTATTAATGTGAAAACAAATAAAAAAAACCATTTTGTCAAAAAAAAAAAAACCATTTTGTATCAAAATAAGAATAAAATAAACTAGTTGCCGGTGGTGGAGTAAAAAAAAAAAAATCGGCTTGGCCACTAAAATAAACTATAATATATAAACACAAAATTAAAATTGTAATAAGAGTTAAGTACGAAGTTAAAATGGCAGAGTTTGACTAAAAAACTCGGGTGGGTACTTTAAAAAATAAATTACATATTTTACTCCTGCTATAAATTATGAAGTGTTTTTTCCCCTTCTAATACAACGGTTAATTGGGAGATTTTTCAATTGACAGAACGATATAAAGGAGGTTTGAAGCCCCCCACTAACTAGAAGGACGTTAAACCTCCGCTAACCAATCAAGTATAAGTGTGACAAAAGTCATGTATGCCACTTTTAAAACTGTCGAAAACTAAAACGGTTGAAAAAATTGTTTAAAACCTCGTAAAATGGACATATGATTTTTAATTTTCTAATTTTTTTCGGGTGGATAACTACACCACTTTGTAGAAATTTGGATCTGCCTAAAACTAAAATTGTCGTAAAATTATTTAAAATCTCACAAAATATACTTGTGATTTGCTAATTTTTTAATTTTTTCGAGTGCACGAAGGCTCCGCCATTTTGCAATGCAAGAACACGCTGTAAAGTGGTCTAACAAGGAAAATCATCTCAGACTGAGACCAATACAGATGAAGAACATATAAAGAAAAATTCAAATTTTAAGAGAAATCATTGGTGTAACTAATGCTATAATGAAATAAAGGATGAGAATAGTACAAATCTATCTCGATGTATGAAGAAAATTTGAAACATGGAAACCTTGAATCAGGTAGATAAAATGTAATAACCATCAACAAATGTCGTAAAAATATTATTAATAAACCATATTAATCATTTTTATTTTTAAAAACTAAACCATGAAATCATTGCTTTAAAGTATCTCCATCTAAAATTTTAAGCCCCCCTCAAAAAAAAAATTGAAGTCATTTAGTACGAGTTATTTTTCTTATATTTCCTTCATTTGATCTATCATTATCACTTACTAGAATTCCAACAAAGTAAATCATAAAATCAAAACTCAAATAAAAATGAAAGAGATATAAACCTCAATTAAAGAAATGAATTTTTTGTTTTGTTTTTGTTGGAGGAAATACAAAAAGAATCTGCCTAATCTCAAGATCAAATTACACAAAAGTAAATGCAATTGTTAATGAGCAACAATTTCTGCATGCTAAGAATAGTTACCATTTGTAATCTCTTCTCATTGCTTCAATTCTTCCAAGGATTCCCTTCACAGCTACATCAAACGCATCTTCAAGTGTTTCTAATCTAGAACTTGGATAACGATACACAATTCTTGGAATTAGACTTATCACCTCATTTCTCATAGCCAACACTTCCCTTTTTGATAACTTAAGCAATGTCTCATTGATCATTATCTTCTTCTCTTTGACATCACTTTCAGGTATGAACACAGAGTAGTTGGAACTATTTGTAGGAAAATGCCACACATATTGCTTGTTTGTTGATAGTGGATGAAAGAAAACAGGAATACAACCCGCCAAAATCGAATCAAAAGTTGATCTCCTTGTATAAGAATCCCCCGGCGGTTGTAAACAAAAAACTGAATTTCGAAAAGCATCCATAACATGAATAGGATCGCCACAACGATTTTTGTTATGACCATAATAGCATCCAACAAGTTTGCAACTCTTGGAAGATTCACAATGTTCGATTAACTCATTCCTAATAGAAGATGTTAAATTAGGCCTTGGAGCACCAACAAATGAAAACAAATATTTCCTTCTCATTTTTCTCATTTTTCTTTGCCACCCAAAAATTTGAGCATCATTAGTAGGATGAAAATAAGTTGGATATGGAATTGAAAATTCATTATCATAACCACATGATTCTATTGATAACATCGACATGTTACTTGCTTCCGGTAAAAACATTAACTTTGTTCCCCAATCTTCATTTTTATCACTTCTTCTTCTAAAATCATAACCTATTCTTCCACCAACCATGAAATGATCCTTACCGTATACTCTTTTCCATTGAGGTTGTTGTGCTACCCATTTCACTAATTTTTTTGGTGATTCATCTCTTATTGAAACATTAAATCCCCAAAGATATTGACTTATATCAAGACCAGCATAGTATGGTACATAAATTGCTGAAGCCAATGATGAATCATTGGTTAAACACTTGTAATGTTTCATCAAGTTGTGGAAAATTACTTCAAGTGAAAATTGATTTGTTGCATACCAATTCTTCTTGGATAGCACCTTCTTTCTTGATTCCTCGATAATCTTAGGTCCTAAACCTAAGTTTGATAAGTAAAGACACAAATCTTCCCATTTCAAGAGAGTGTGACATTTTTTCAACAAATCCTCATTGAATCTACTAGGAAGATTATAGACATAAATATATCGACCTAAACAAGGATCCGGAATTGTTGGTGACAACTTCGTAAATACTTCATCGACATTCTCTTCAATCAAAGGAGGGGAAACTATGGGTGTATATGTGACTCCAATATTGGTAGCATTGCTTTGATTAGTAGTAGTGGTACAACAAATAGTTTCATCGAGATGGGAAGAAAAATTTGAGGGTGTAGTAGCTATTTCTTCAAAACGCTTTGCATTATTCATGTTAGGAAATAAGAATGTGATTTCACTATCATTGCTAGCCAAATAAGAATAATTTAGAAAAAGTAGTGACACACAAACAATAGAGAATGCGATTAGAAACACAAACCGGATTTGAACCTTGTACTTCCTCAACATTGACATGTCCATCTTCTTTTTGCCTATTCAGATTGAAAATTGTTTTTTTTTTCTATGATGATTTTGGAATACAATTAGAGGGGAGGTAGAGGGGTTATTGTATGAGAGAAAAAAACTTGAGTGTTAAATGAGGATTACATTAAAGGAAATATATTAAAACAGAATAAAAAGATATTTTTGCCCTTAAGGGAAGAGAGAATAAGAATTCACTGATGATATCAGTAAAAGGATTGGATTTAGAAATACAAGTAAAAAAAAAAGGAAATACAAGGAAGTAAAAACCGACTGTTAACATTCTTATAAGAATGTTTAATGAGTAGTAAATCAAAATAATAAAGAGATAGTATCAATTGATACCAAATTCTTTGGTTCCATATTAATGTAATTAAAGGCTCAAAATTACTGACTTATGTGATCTCCATTTATTTACCTTGGTGCACGTAGTCTTCGCAATTTCTTGTCTTCAGTCCTGAATCGCTAATCACTTTGAATGGATACTTAAAATGATTGCATTTGCGTTGATACGAACATGAGTGCATGCATATATGATATATGATTTTTTTTTTAAATTGCGAATATGTTAGTACAAATTTTTAATTAACATTTCCTAAAAAAAAAAAACTTTTAATTGACATGACAAGATTGTATAAAAATGAAAATCACAAATATATAAGCAAATGTGGGGTGTTTCAAATAAAGAGAAAAAAAGAAGAAGAAATAAGTATTGGGATCAACTTATTTCCTAATTAAATGTATTACCAAAAATAGAATTAGAAAATACTATGCAGGAAGAAAAAAAAACGAGTAAACCCTCATTTGGGTCTCTAAAAGTGTTGCTCGTTATTAGGCACATCTCTGGATCAATGAAACGAACCAAAAACTCCCCCAATGTCTCTTCCGTTAGTCATTCACGTCCAAAACGTTAATCGAACATTAACTGTGCTGATCTGGCTACTAGACTTGCCACTTCAGCTGCTGTATTGGCATTCCACACAAACAAAGGACTAAATAGTCTAAGGGGGATGTATTGGATTAGGATTTTAAAGGACAATTTTTGCTTAAAAAAGTCTCAAAGATTTTAAAAGATTTTGTAGGATTTTAATGACTTTCATGATTTTAAAAAACTATCAGGATTGGATTTCAATGGATTTACATCATAAGATTTTAAAGGATTTCATGGATTTGTAAGATTTCAAAAGATTTTATAAGTTTTAAGGACTCATTAAAAAGAAATGATTACAACTCTATCATAATATTCTCAAGGGTTAAATATGCTTTTAGTCCTTACATTTTACGCCCCTTTCAAAAATAGTCCCTACATTTCAATAAATGTTATTAAAATTCTCACATTTTATCTTCGTTATCAAAATTAGTCATTGTTGTTAATTCTCTAACGGAATGCTGACGTGACAATTAGTGGGTCCCAATTATTTTAAAGTTAAATATGTTTTTGGTCCCTGTATTTTGCGTGACTTTGAAAAATAGTTCTTACATTTCAATAAATGTTTTTAAAATTCCTAAAATAATAAGGACTATTCTTCAAAGTCACGCAAAACGTAAGGACCAAAAACATATTTAACCCTAAAATAATTGGGACCCACTAACTGCCACATCAGCATTCTGTTAGAGAATTAACAGTAAGGACTAATTTTGATAACAGGGATAAAATATGAGGATTTTAAAAACATTTAATGAAATGTAGGGACTATTCTTCAAAGGGGCGCAAAATGTAAGGACAAAAAACATATTTAACCCTATTATCAATATAGACTCTTATTTTTATTTTTATTCTTTATGAGAGATTGAGAGAGGAAGAGAGAGGGGGAAGAGAGAGAAGGGAGAAAAGAGAGGAGAGAGAAAGGAGAGGAGAGAGATAGGAGAAAAGAGAGAAGAGAGAGAAGGAAGAAGGGATAAGAAATAGATAGTAAACTTTTAAAAGAAAAACAATCTCAAGAAATCTCATGTCTTCATGAAAGACTTTTTCTTGTTAAAATTGCACTAGAAAATCCCACAAAATCCATCAAAAGCCAATTTATTAAACAATCCTTCAAAATTTGAATGATTTTGAATACCATGAGACTTTTTTAAGTGATGAAAAGTCTTGATTGAATACCTCAAGACTTTATTAAAATGACAAAGAGTCTTGATTGAATACCACAAGACTTTTTTTAAATTGCAAAGAGTCTTGATTGAATACCACAAGACTTTTTCATAATTAAAAAATCTTTTAAAATCCCTAAGAATCATAATCCAATACATCTCCCTAAAGTTACTAAACAATGTCCTAACGACACTTGTTAATATTATTTTTTTTTAGGTTTTTTTCACGACTTATAACTTATGATGATAAATTAATTAAACTATCTTTTAAGTTAAAATTTATAACTTGTCATTTTTTAATCTCAATTTTACTCTTGTTATCTTATTTTAAAAAATTAAATACTACCTTCGTCCCTAATTATAAGACCCTTTTGAAAAAATAACGGGAATTAAGATAGTGGATATTTGTATTAAATATGTTTGTAATTACTATTGTTTCTACAATTTTATCCTTTAATAGAGAGGGTTGGTTTATGTTTTCAACATGTTAGTTATTGTTGATTGAAGAAAAATATGTATAGTAAATAGGGGCATGTATATAAATAAATAATTAATGTAGTTGGAAATAGCAAAGAGATCTTATAAAAAGGGATTATTTTTTAAAAGGGTCTTATAATTGGAGACGGAGGTAGCATTAATTAAACATATCTTTTTATGTTATTTTATATTTAAAAACTAATTCAATCAATTTATTGAAAAAAATTAATTCAATCAATAATCTTACAAAAATTCAACTTGTTAATTATTCGTTAAACTACCTAATAACTATATTTGCTACTTCCTCTAATCTTACTTATAAAAGACATTTAAATCAATAAAAATTGATGTATTTTATTAAAATTTGAATCAAATACATCAATTTTTGTTAACTCAAATAAATTAGAACAAAAAAAAATATAAGTTCTCTATTAATTAACTTGAATTTTTTATTAATAAATATATTAAATAATAAATAATTATTAAAACTGATACACAAAATCAAATACTCCCTCCGTCCCATAATAACTGAGTCATTGTTAAAAAATATTGTCTTAAAAATCTTGATCCATTTCTCTTTTCAATACAATATTAATTACTTTTTCCCAATTATAACTCTAATTAATACAACTTTCACAACTTCAATTCAATATATTCTACTTTACATTTATGATAAAGAAGAATAGAACTCAAAACCATTTCTCTCTTTTTTATTTATACTGTACACTTTTTTTAATCTGTATAAAATGGTAAATTGGTTCAATTAAATTGGAACGGAGAGAGTACTAATTAAGATTCAAACTTCGATTATTATGACGTTCCATTTAACCATTTTTAAAATTTGACTAGTTAATCTAGAACTTGTAATTATTTAACCGACTTGATTTTGTTGAAAAGTTGGCACTGCCCACTAGCATGTGAAAATAAACTGATTTAAATGATTGACTAAAAAGTAAAGGCGGGAGTCGACCCAAATCCCAAAATCAAAATTAAAACATCGGGCCCCACATCACTTCCTTCTCTCCTCTGTCACTTAAAACTTTCTGTTTGGCTCTCTCTTTCTCTCTTAACCTTTTCCCATTTGTTCCATTTCCTCACTTTTCATTTCACTCTCTCTCTCTCTCTCTCTCTTCATTCATTCTTCTCTCTACGAATCAGGTACCACTCATCTTCTTCGCTCTTATCTCTCTGTTTTCATTCATTTTCGCGTTATCGCTTTTATGATTTTCTTGTTAAGTTCTTGGAATTAAATTTTTCTGTTGTTAATTGTATATCATGTTCTTTGAATTTTGTGCTTCGGTAATTTAATTATTTTGAGTTTCGTAGATTTTTAGATCTTAAACCTAGAAACGTGTGATGGATTAGTGTGTCAGTGTCGATCTACATGCACTATGTTCTACATAAATTAAACACGAGTTTAATTAGTGTGTTATATCGGTATTATTGAATGTATGTGTAAAATAATTGTACACTAACGGTGTATACCGACTAAGTTCATTAAATATATGAAAGTAATAATTAGTATTTAAAGTATATGAAAATTTGTCGTTAGTTCTGTTGAGAAGCTGTGGTTGACGTGTTAAATTTTCATATACTTCATGAACACACATGAACTTTTATGAATTGTTTAAGTATGTTTGGTTTTGCGGTGAAAAAAATTGATTTTGAGTGAGTTGATTTCGACGAAAAGTGAGTTGAGGAGAAAGTTATTTGTGTTTGTATGCATTCATAAAAATGTGTAAAAATCAATTCTACAATCAAAAACTACAAATCTTAGCTTCAAGGAGAATCAATTCTGTAGGTAAAATCAATTGTACTCAAAAGCAACCAAACATATTAGAATCAATTCTACACCTATTTTAATCAATTTTGGCCCCTGTAAAAGTGGAACCAAACATACACTTAGCTTATGTTTGGTTCCACTTTTCAAATTAGAGAAAGTGATTCTAGAGGTGTATAATTGATTTTAACATGTTTGGTTGCTCTCGAGTAGAATTAGTTTTTGTTTCATAATTGATTCTAACTTGAAGCTAGAAATTTGAGCTTTTGATTCTAGAATTGATTCTTACACTAAAATTTATTATTCAATTCACTTTTGCATGAATATATTCAAACATAAATTACTTTAACTTTGACTCAACTTTTGTCAAAATCAAGTCACTCCAAATCAATTTTTCTCATCGTAGAACCAAGCATACACTAGGGCCCTGTCTGGATTGGCTTATTTGAGCTTATATTCTGTCATAAATTTGATGAAACCATTTGGGAGAACTTATGAAAACAGCTTATGACAATTTTAATGAGTTTTTTCAACTTTTTTTCATAAGTCCTCTAATATAGCATATAGAATACACAAAAACAATTTAACTTTATCTTTTGCTATAGAAATAGCTTATGTAATCTTATGCTTAAGTGCTTATCATGATAAGCCCCTGTGCTATAAGCTGCCAAAGTTGTTTATCTAAACAGGCCCTAGTTTATGCTTAGACGTTGGGACTAACCAGACAAATTTTCATATACTCTAGGGTTTAACATGATGAATTTTAAAACTATTTATTATTTTCATGAGACCAAGTATGAGATAAGGTAATAGTTGCAGGTCTAAATTGAATTATAGGTTTACTCCAAATATTATGTGATGGCTAAGTTAGTCTCCTTCTCATGTAAATGTATGTATCGTCATTTTAGTCTTTAAAATTGGAGGAGTCAAGTAATTTGGTCTCCAGATTAAAGACCGGTATTTGATGGAATAATTTGTCATTTCAATAATTTGAGGGACAATTTGCTGCACCTCTGTAATTTTAAGATGTTAAACCTAGAATAGAAGAGTGTGATAGAGCAAGTGGCTGAGTGAGCGTGTCAGCTTCGACCTACATGTATGTATTCATGTATCTTCTGTTCTATGTATCATGACCATCATTAAATATTAAGGTAAATCAATCATCAATTAAGTATATGTAAGTAATTACTACTACTTAAAGTATATGAAAATTCGTTCCGATGTTAGTCTTTGCTGAGACTGGATAAATTTTCATAAATTTTTAGTGCTAGCGATTATTTCCATGTAAGACTGAATAGTAGATAAAATGATGATCCTTTAGGGAGGTTAATTAGGTTTACTCCAAATATTAGGTGATAGCAATGTTATTCCCTTTCTATATGTACATGTATGTATCATCATTTTCGTTTTTGAAATTGTAGTAATAAGACAGTTTGGTATCTAAGTTTACGAAATAGCAAATTAGTCTTGAAATTGAAGACATTCATTTCATCGACTAATTTGTCAGTTCATAAATTTGAGGGATGTTTTGCTACACCTACAATTTCGAAGACCAAAATTATGGTATAGTCATTGTAAATACCTATGTCAGTTGCAGACACTTACTCTCATAGGGCTAATATCAATACTAATTTATAAGTCGGAACCTTATTTTGCTTTGACAAATGAGTTGGGGTCCGTCTTTTATGCTTATTTGTTCAATCAAAAGATGCAATCTTTCCAGGAGACATAATTTTATACAACATAATTGAAGTGCCATATGTTTCAAAGGAGTAAATAAGTACTTGAGGTACAATTTTTTGTGTTGAGAGATTTAAAGTGTCTATGCTGGATATTTTCCTTTTGATATCTGTTTTGATTATAGGATTTTTAAACAGTTTTAGTTTTATGTTACTACTCTAGATTTGCTTCGCATCTCAAGAGAAGAGAATGATGCGAAAAAATGTGATCACTGTCACTGTCTCACTGAATGGCTCTGTGATCCAGTTTATTGTTCATTATACATTTATTCATTTGGGTTGATTGAATTTTGCCTTGTTGATTATTTGATGTTTGGAATGGAAAAGTTGTTCCTTTTACGATTTTTTTCTCCCCCCTGTAATGCAGAGTACTTATCATAGATTTTTTTTATCCTCACAACCTCAGATGGAGGGCACTGGTGATTTTGGCGAAGGTCTTGACCAAGAAAGTTTATTGGTAACTCCATATTATACTCCATACCAGAAGCAGGGATTGCAGAAGTCTGGTCCTCAACCTGTCAATTTGGACTTCTCTCCTAGCTCAGGTGGTGTTAGCTCTGCCGCTTCTCAGAAGGAGGGTTCTGAATCAGTTTCTTCATCATCCTCCTCTGATTCTGAAACTGACTCTTGTATCAAGTCTGTAATTCATTACCATGGCACGGCAGTGAATACTGACGATGAAGGAACCACTCAGGGTAAGCTGAAAGAAGACCTTGCTGATACCGAAAGACAAAGCCAGTTTGTTGGGGAGGGAGAAAATAAAAGTTATGACGAATTGCTGAAGAAGTTCATTAAAAATGAGGAAGAGCTACGAGTTTCCAATTTGAAACTTAAGCTTTCAGAAGAAGAGATTATGAAGTTGAGGAATCAAAATGAGAAAAGTGAGGGTCAGCTTGATAGTGTGCAGAAAGAATTAACACTGAATAAGGATGAACTTGAATATAAAAAGGGACAGGTGCTGGAGTTGCAAAAGCAAAAAGCTGAGTTGGAGACTCATGTTCCAAATTTGGAGGAACAATTGGAGGTAGCTAATGAACACCTCAATATATCAAATGATGAAGTTGCAAGATTAAGAAAGGAACTTGGGAGTAGTTCAGCTGTGACTCGACAATTGCAAGACCAGCTTGAAGTGGCACAGGAAAATGTGACTAAATTAGAATGGCAGCTTGATTCAGGTAGAAAGCAAATTCGCGAGTTGGAAGACAGGATTACATGGTTTAAAACTAACGAAACTACCCTTGAACTTGAGGTGCAAAAACTGAAGGATGAAATGCATGATGTGCAGGCACAGTTCTCTTTTGAGAAAGATCAATTGCATTCTGATATTGCAAGCTTGTCAGAAATAAAAAGACAGTTGACCTCAACACTGGAGGAATGGGAGTCTAGAAGCCATTTATTAGCAAACAAGTTAAGGCGATGTGAAGCTGAACATTTGGAGCAAGAAGAGCTGTATGCTAAACAACAAATGGCTATGCAAGGTGAAATCAGTTCTTTAAAGGAAGAACTTCATCAGAGAAAACATGATGTGGAAGCTGTGAATAAGGAATTTGATAGGCATAAACAGAAATTTGACATGCTCATGACTGAAATAGATGAAGCCAATGCCAATATTGGTAATCTTAAAGCTGAAATAAGCTTTCGAGATGATCAAATAGCAAATATGGACCGAGAGCTTATCCAGCTACGCGCACAAGAGAGTGAACTGATCTCAAGATCTGAAACTAGACTGAATTTAGTAAATGAGTTGAAACTGAAAGTAGAAGAACTTGAAAAAGAGGTGACTAGACAGAATGTTGTGATCTCCGATCGGGATGAAGAGAAGAGGGAGGCAATCCGGCAACTGTGCTTCTCGCTTGATCACTACAAGAGTGGATATAAAGAAATTCTTCAAGCTTTTACTGGTCATAGGCGTCATACCGTTATAGCCTCCTAAAGTTACATTCAGCTGTCTCATCATTTTACATTGTTTCATAGATCTTTCCGGATTATTAGTTTTGCATGTCTTTCTCTAATGTTTGTTATGAAGCTAAAAAAAACATCCTGCATGGGTTGTGTACTATTTCGTTTTTTTTTTTTGGGTGCATAGGGTTCTTTCTTTACTTAGCAAAGTTTAGTTCTCCTTTTCATGACATATTATTATCTAGCTTTTATTTCTAACAAGCATGGTGTATAAGGTAATTTTGTTATGTTTGAAGGACCAGAAACTGTTGAAATTGGTATGTTGAGTATGTTAAACTAGCAATGTGTGTCTTGTTTGATTGATATGTATAGAGAGAGCACTGTGTTTAGCTCTCAATTTTTTGCTGTCAAAGTATGTAGTGGACTGTTAACTGTGTGTAGTGGATTAGCATATCTCATGATTGGTTATGGTGCTAACACTGCAACTAATAAATTATGCTTTTTCACAACAAAAAAAATTGTTTGTGTATTATTTGGTTACTTGGGAACAATTTGGTATTTTGTCTTGCACACGAACCTGTCTTTTTTGAACTCATACCTAATTATATAATATCTGGTTAAAGATTGGGTCTAAAACATTAATTGGATCTAATATTAGGGTCGGGTAAGGAACACAACCCGGACATACTTTTGCGGGACTAAAAGTGGAAGAAAATTTTAAGAGGGATTTAAACGAAATCTTGGCATATTTATAGTGACAAAAAATATATTTAACCTTAATTTTATTTAAAGAATAATGTTAACAACACACTTTATCTCACAACTTAACAATTCCTCTTTTGTTAGCCATTGAGTATTGGATGAGTTTTACTATCAAATATAAAATCATTATTGTTGATAACATCGAATATACATATTTAAAACATTAAATAATATCTCTATAAATGTTTTATATAATGCAAAGAGGTATAATAGTCTTATTTCATGCATTCATGTATTTTTCACTATTTGATTTATAAGTCTCGTGATATTTTCACAATTTGATCTATAAGTCTCGTGATATTTCAGCCAATTCAATAATAAAATTTATTAATCCAATAGTAAAAACTAATTTGTACATGATGGAAGATGTAAGTAACTTATGACCAAAGAATAATCAAACCACATTAAACATGATAATGATATAGTTCAAATTTTGATGAAATGTTCTGATATATTATTGCTTACTTTTCTTGGAAGATATGGGATAAAAAAATTTCATTTGTAATATGTCCTTGCTCTGAAAATATAAATTATTCTTCAACATCTTTTCACGTTGAAAGGTCCTTGTAACCTCTTTTCACCTACTCTATCTTCCTTCATATTAATCGTACATTTCAACCTCTCTTCATATACTCTACTTACTTCTTCCCTTCACATTCAATAAATGTGCCTTTCTACCTCTCTTCACATACTTTAGAATACAAAGTTACCTTCAAAGTCCCTTCACACTATAAAAACCGGCAAGTTTTAGCATGGGACAACTGAGAAATTTCCCCATCTTAGGCTTATTTGTTTCTTACCGGCTATTACCTGTAATTCTAATTGAAAGAAAATACTCATACGGCTTATTTGTTTTGGGTTCTGTAATATCAACAACAAAGAAGGGTTCTTTATTTTATTATAAAAAGGAACCTATTGACAATCTGAACAATTTATTTCATTGGTAAATAATTTACACCAGATTTTGTCAAAGAACCAAAAGCAAAATTATAGAACAAACAAACTTTAAAAACAATCTATTACTATGAATAGATTAAATCATAGAATACATCCAAGTAATAATATTACACAATTTGTCCTTTAATTTAATTTTAAGTAATATTTTCGTTCTTAATATTATTTTTTCTACGATTTTGT
>Ga0315915_1002619_pt1 | contig 22774 bp, 7 predicted proteins | sample MpolbnodulesMG_FD_207738 | JGI IMG/M metagenome (GOLD analysis project Ga0315915, IMG submission 207738) | Medicago polymorpha root nodule microbial communities from Los Angeles, California, United States - branched nodules | ecosystem: Host-associated > Plants > Roots > Nodule | place: USA... | reverse complement strand
TTCGTTGACAGCCGAAGCTCTCTTGCGGCTTCTTTTTCATCCAATGCAGACAAGGACAGTTTGTGAAGCAACGAACGTAAACGGTATTTGTGTGCTTCAGTTACTTCTCCATTGTCAATGTCCCCAACAGGTATTTGTGTGCTTCAGTTTGTGAAATCTGAGTGAAGCACCAGCGGTGTGAGCTCGCTCTATATCATATTATGTTTCATTTGAAATATTTGCTTGTCTCATTATTTGTCATTTAGAATATAAATAAAATATTAAGCTCACCAAACTAGTACTGATGAGAGCACTTTTACAAATGAGACTCATTTTGTCATAAAAATTGTTACACTCTAATGATTCATATGAAGAGTGCATCACCTTTAAAAATTTGACGAAAATTGACACTTCTCAGTTATGATCATTACAAGAAAGAAGGGACTAAATCCAGCTACTTCTTTTGTTATGCTGAATTTTGATTAAAACTAATCTTTCTCTATATCTTCTCACTTTCTTCTCACAAACCTTAAGACAATTTACTCTACAGTCTACACTATAACTTCTGATCAACTCAAGAGAGTCAGAAGTTGTTATTACGCAGACTATTTGTCGCAATGGTAACAAAGGTGAGTAAGGTTAGCGGAGTTACTTCAATCAGCTATGCTCGTTAGTCGTTTTTATGCAGCAAATTTATGTATTGCATGTTCAATAACATAAAGTGCAATGAACAATTCAATAAGCCCTTCCAGATGCAGAAAGAAAGTAAATAGGATTACACTGCCTTTTTCTCCAACATAAGTACTTATCTAATTTCTTTCTCAGACCAACGAAACAAGATAGTAGCAGACAGACCATGCAAATAAAACACTCAAGACTCGATCACCCCAATAATAAAAATAATGCAGATAATAACTATGCATGTCTACCAGCATGTTTCACATCCGGGACATTTTTCCTTTAAGGACTCTCTACTGAGGATATCCTCGATAAGATCTGCAGCTTCTTTAACTGTTGAGATGCTCTCTGCACTATCCTTTTCAAGTTCAATGCTGATACCAAATTCCTCCTCGAGCTCCATCAGAATCTCAACCTGGTTGCATGTAAATGGAATTCACAACAAATAAAACAATGTCATGCCTATTAATTTATACTCGAACTTGGTAAATGAATCCGGCTAGCATTATACACAAGCAATTGCAATGTCTGGTAAGATTTGACTTACCATGTCAACTCCAAGCATTGCAAATCTTGAATTGCCAGTAACAATAGAGTAATCTGGTAAACCTAGTTGCTTCTTTATTATCTTGCACACTTTTTGCACCGTCTGTAGTTTAGCTTGCACAAGCACAAGGCATTCAGCATAAGCATGAAGATGGAAGATGCACTCCCCAAAACACGCATAGGGAAATATAATTAGACTAGCATTAAACTGTCAGCATAAAACATTGATCTATAAGGTGTCCTAAAAATTCATGAAACACGGGGTTTAAGAATTCAGAACATTCTCTAATGAAAAATATGTTAAACACAGGCCCTATATGCTAGTAGAATATAAAATTATACTATTTGATCTTGTAATTTTATTTTCCATAATACAACCTTCAAACAAACGCTTCCTATATTAAGAAGTCCGAATACGTCTTACGGGTACAGGTACAGGTACAATACACTACAGTTATACAAATACGCGGAATTTTTAAAATTTAGAATACGATACGGTTAAAATATGTTAACACAATTTCTAATAATCTTCGTCGGAACCTGTGAGACACATAAAGTGTGTTCTCCCTCTCGTATCATGAATTTATTTTCATACACAAGACTTAAGAAATCAAACCTCTAACCACATACTTAACGAATCCAAATTCCTTGATCCATTGTTGGTGGGCTGAATTTTATTTTAAAAAGAAAATAAATATAAAAAGGGATTATGTTTTCTTTTTATGGGCTTATTTGATAGGTTGTTGTAGATTGATCTGATTTTATAATTAATACATTTTTTTTATTAAGGTAAGTTTTGAAAAGAAAAAGAAAATTTTGATTTACCCTAATTAGTAATAATGTCTTTTATTTTTAAAGGTTGGATGATAGATTAGTAATTATTAGTAATAACGTAAATATATTATTTCCTTAAATACTAAACCTAATTTGTGCTATAAGTAAAGGTTCATGCTCAAACAACCAGTAAAGGGAGGTGGCAAGAAAGAAAAGAAGACGAAAAAAGTTTTGAGAAATAGGTACGTCATATTCTCTAAATTTTTATGCGGTCTTTGCTTTTTAAACTTGATGTAATTTTTGTTGCTTTTCATCTTATGTAATTGATCTTTGTTATGATGTGGTTGGATTGACCTAATGACGTTGATTTAAAACTTTTTAAGTGTTTTTTTTTCTTTCAAAATCTCAACTTTGGTCCTTACTCGTAGGTCGGATGAGTTAAAAAAATCATTATTGTTTCCAATGAGTTTAGTGTAAATTTTCATAAAAAAAGGGGGTATATTTTTGACAGAATTAAAATGACCAAAAACTTTTTTTAGGAGTAATAACAAAAAACTTAAATTGCTTAGATTATTAAGACTCATTCACCTAACAATTGGAGTGTTAAAGAAGCACAATTTTTTTTTAAAAGAACCTATATAAAAATTATATATAAATAGAGGATATTTGTTTTCTATACGGGCTGATTTGAAAAGAAAAAAGTTAAATTAGATTGAAGATTGATTTGATTTTTTATAACAAAGACATATTAATCTTTGGTTTGATACAAGTTTTTAAAAGGAAAAATAAAACTTTGATTTACCTCAATTAGTAATAATGTAAATTATTATTTCCTTAATTATTGAATATAATGGCTATAATCCTCTAAAAGAAAACTAATGGCTATAAGCTCAGAGGTTTAGACTTCCAAAATGAGCAAAGAGAGGAGGAAAGAAAGAATAGGAGACGAGAACAGTTTGAGGAATCGGTAAATCGTTTTCTCTGAATTTTTATGATTTATTTTTTTTGTCATGAAGTTGCTTTCTACCTTGATGTACTAGTAATTGTTTTTTTTTTTTGTCATGTTGTAATTGTGATTTTTTTTGTTGTACGAGGTTTCTCTTGCTGTTTCTAGTTCTTACTAGGTTTAATGAGTACTTCTTTTGTTAGATTAAATTTTAGGGTTGAGGGTGACTCACTCAATAAAAAGAAGAAATGACTTTAGGTTCAACGAGCAAGTAGAGATGTTGGAATATGAACCTCTTAATTCAAGGCAGATAAATAGTCATTTTATTCTCGTGTAACGAGTAGTCAAAATAGTACTATTGTATCAAAATTAAATAGTCTTTTGATTATGCACTCTCTTAGTCAACATAATATCTAACATTAAAATGTTTTGTTAATATTGTCATATTAGTCTTCGATATACTTAATTAATGTTGTATATGTCTCTATATGCACTTACTTGTTGTCATATCAATTCCTATAAGAAAATTGAAGAACTATTTTATGAGATTGTTTTGACTAATAGAATGCACAAACAGAGACTATTTTAGAATTTCGATTCATTGAAGGATTATTATGGCTACTCATTACCCATTCAGTTAGAAAAATGACTATTAGCCCGATTCAAACTATGTCTTTTTACAAGTATAATAGTATAAATCTACAACAACAACAACAAAAATCTGAAGAAAAAAAAAACTTAACAAAAAAAAAAATCAAAATCAAAATATGAGAAGAAGTGGTGTTCTTTCTTCTATGATTGTCACAGAAAACTAAGTTACACCGATGTCGCCTTGGATCCCTTTTTTCTTCTTCGAGGAATCACTAAGTGCTTGGCGTTTCCCCGTTTATTTTGTCGTCATCACATGTCTCCATTTTCCGTGACCGTGCAATCGTCGTCATGAACCCTGTGATATCGGTCAGGGAAGGAGATGAGGCTGGGGTTGACACAAAAAACTAAACTATGGGCTAAAATCATTCTCAAATCAAATCTCTTCATTATGCCATCGTTTTGGACCATCTTCTAAAACCTCTATAAATATGTTTTTGACATTTTGATTGGATGCATGTGTACTTTTTTTTACATCAGTGCATAGAAATTAAAATGTTTTTTTTTTTAGATTACCTTTAAAGAATGATGGATAACTTACCCACCAAACAATGAAAATGAGCAATTTATTAGGGGGGTCAAGATAGTTCATTGAAATGTGTTTTTGTGACTAATGTTTATTGGTTAAGGTAAATTACTCGCTATTCTTTCATAGGTACCCCTGGTCACCAAATTAAAATTGGCTGCCAGATTAATAAAGTAGGGATAGATAGTAGATTTGCAATCATGTAGATTACAAGTGCGACCAACATGTCAATATAGAAATAGATAGTAGATTAAAAGTGCTACCAACGGATAAAAAACACCAGATTCTAACAATTGAGACAAAAAATCAGCTTTATTTTGTGTACAATGGAAGCAATGAAGTTTGAACAAATCCTAGTCGCTTTGATAGATTGTTAATTTAAACTAAATTAAATCTTAATCATATACAAATTTGTCTATGATCACTTCCTTGTGGTGTCCAAATTTACTTACGTCTATTCAAGTTCAAATCTCAATTATGATAAACTTTGTTCAAATACAAAATTAGAATTAGTAAGGCTTATTATTTGTCATGTATTGTTTCAACGTTTGATTTTGAATGGAAGCAATATACTGTTATTAATGCTCTTTACACCCTTGTTTTAGTGTATCTCTTTATCTCAACAAGACGAAGAAAAGCCTCAATGATCAACTACAAGGCTTATTTGATTAATCTTACTGCGGTGGGTCCATTTGTGGCACCACTTCTTTATTATTTTCATAATCTTTATGTCAATATGACTTATTGGATTTATTTGATTTATGGAGAGGAGAATTCATTGCAAAGGAAACTTGCATTCTATCTTACACTTGCTATACCCATCTGTCTGATCATATTCAAGTTCAAAGCAGTTTCGCAGTTTATAGAAAAAATTATGGAGTTGTTTTCTTCTTATAACAAGACATCACCATATTCAAGAACAAATATATGGTTACAATATCTGATGATTGTGCGTCTTATACCAGTGAAGATGGTTTTGCTCGTTTTGATATATCTTACTTTAATATTCTACCAGTGCAAGATTCGAGAGATGCTATTATATGCATAAAGGCACTTTACTTTGACCATCTTTTATTTTTTAGTTTAGGAAGGGGTAGGTTGAATTCTTAATCATTTTCATTTTCTTGCTTATCTTATATTTTTGTTGGAATTATTTTTATATCTATCTTAATGTAAGCATGCACTCGTATGTCATTCATGTTTCTTTTTATTGGAGCGGTAACAAATTTTGACTCTTTCCATGTCAATGGTCTAATTACAAAGTATTGATAGTCCTAAATATGGATCAAGAATTCAGAGCCTTCTCTAATGGAAAATATGTTAAGCAAGGCCCTATATTAATATATATGCTAGTAAAATATAAAATATGTATAGCATTTGATCTTGTATTTGTATTTTCATTTTTTCATAACTATGCCAATTCATCTAAGTAAAGATCTTCCCCATTTTTTCAAAATAGTTTTATGTGTGTATTGACACATATTTATAGAAACATGACTAACACTAAATATATGTGATTTATATACATAAAATTACAATGACGGAAATATAACACTTATAAAATTGCAGTTTGCATAAGAAAATACTATTGATAACAGTTTTAAACAATCTAATATCTAGTGATTTTCTGTTCATGCAAGCAAAAGGTAAAATATATAAATCATTTCTATAGTAGTGACATACAACACATGAATATATGTAAAGGCGAATTGAGCGTGGTTGTGAGCTGAAAGAAATATTCATTCTCCCATAGCTTGAAAATTTGAGGAAGACCTCTGGCTAGTATTGAAGTAACAGCCGGTTTATTAGAGAATGATACGGAGTCGTCCTTGCTAAACTATGAGCGATTCATTGACTTTTCTCTCAATAAACCTCATATAAAACACCTTTTGTTTGTAACCAGACTCTCCTAAAAAAACAATTACGGCAAACTCTCAACTAAAAGTTCTTCACCTTCGACGACAACTTTAACTTTCAAATGTTATTTCAATTGACACTTGATGTTATATAGCTTCCAAATTATGGTTCATAATGTCACTCCTAATCGAATAACCACCAGTCCAACATCCTTCTCAAACTTTTATGTAGGCATATCATGAGTTACCGAAGACAAAATCGGAGTATTGAATATGCTTATAGTTGTATTATTGTTGTTAAAAAAATCCATTGATGAGCTCCATATTTACTTGGATTCGATATTAATATTAAAAAAAGCAAAAAATGGAGAATCGAGAGAAAATAAATTGGAAAGCTACACAGTACTACTATGATCTTGGACAACGCCACAACTTAAGCACCGTCCATGATGTAATAAGTGGGAAAGATGAATTCACTTTTAAATTATTGAATCGGCTTTCATGGAATTGGGGGACCAGGCGAGTGAGGCGTACATGGCTAGGCTAGCTTCAAGAACTCAAGGATAAGGTCGCCAATCATAATCATAGTTCAATTCTTTTTGGCAATAATTAATATTTCACCCATTTTGCTTACTTGTTTTTGCTCTATAAGTAGTCATATTTCTCATGTCACAAGATATGGAGTTTTTTTCCCCTCAAAATAAATTACATGTTCGATCTACTTGAGTTGAGTATTTATTTATGGGTTTTGTATAAGACACCCTATGAAGGTGTTTTTTTTAGCAAGTTATCCTATAGACATTTGCTAAAAGACACCAAATAATTTTTATGAAGGTGTCTTTTAACAAGTTATAACTAAAAGGTTGATAATTACACCTTGAGGTGTGAATTGCTAAAAGACGCTTTCATGGGTGTCTTCTAGCAAAACCCTTTATTTATATGAACTTAAATGATCTAACTGTATCAAGATTTTCTTTTATCTAGTGCTATGTCACGTCAAACTAAATAACGTGACATCTTATATTTTTTTTTCTTGCTTTGACTGCATTTCTAACATTTTTGAATCATGTCATTTTATACGGCGAGATCCATTTTTGTTTTGTTTTTTATAACAATAAATATATTAAAATTTACCATTATAAATACATTTTCTTCTTTCATCACAAATCATAATCGTTCTTACTCGCCTATACATTTCTCCCATATCGTCTTCTTCATCGTGTCTCCTCCTTCTTCTCCTTCGCTAAAATTCATTGTTCAATTCGATCAATAGACAAGTCTGTTTGAAATGTTATTAAGTCCATTAATGATCAAATGTCTTAAAAAACGAGAGTGTATAATCATTTACAACAAAAGGTTCAAAGTATTCCACAACAAAAGTTATTAACCCTTATATAAAGGTTCCAAACTTTGAAAACACTCTCATCATTAATGGTAATGACAGATTTGAACCTTCAACCTCCTTACCACTCAAATTCATAACTCTCCACATAAACCATCATGTCATCTTTATAGTCTCCTTTTGTCCTTTATCTCATTTTTCCATTTAGACCATCTCTATCTTTTAAAATTAAGTGTTTAATTCAAAAATATGGTGGTGGTGGTGGCAAGTCCACATAGGCTAATAATTAATAGCGCGCCGAGCCTTGAAAAGTAAGCACAGAAAATCGGCTCGGCTTGGCTAACTGTCGGTAAAAAGGCAGTACAATCATATAGGTCGCTTTCCCTTGAGATACTACATGCTCTTCACTTCAAAATTGAAAAATGCGTTTTACCATAAATTTTTATTTTTAAACATTAATCCTAATAATCCTTCAATAACTTTCTGAGTACTATACTTTTCCGATTTCGAAGAGGATCACGATTCACACGCTTATTCTCATTCAATGCGTCAATCATAGCATGAAATTAAAAGGGAAAATAAATCCCCAACTACCTTATACACTTGATTCCGTTTTTTATTCATTCACATCTTTTCTCCTCAAAAATAGCTCATATCAATTTAAACACACAGCGAGTTCAACTTGAGTTGACTCGTTCTTCTCGAATCTAGCGACTTCACCAAAACGCCATCGTTTTAACCGTTGATCTCGATTTTAGTTACTGTAATCATGAACAAAACACCGATTCTCGAAATTGAACCAAGGGAACTCAAATTCATATGTCAGTGAAAATTTTCAATTTCAAATGCTTGTATATGTGTGTTCAACGCATGATCCGTTGATTAATATTCCGTGATTTTTGTTTATTGTAGTTGAATTGAAGAAACAAAGTTCGTGTACGGTTCAGGTGACTAATAACACCTATCACCATGTTGCTTTCAAGGTATCATCGCATTTCTTTCAATTTTTGGCATAGAGTAATTGTGTTGAGAATTGAGATTAATCGTTTTTGTATGTTTTCAGGTTAAAACGACTTCGCCTAAGAAATATTCAGTTCGACCAAATGTTGGAGTTCTCGCGCCAAAAGCTACTAGCGAATTCATAGGTATATATTCTTCGTCTTTTGTTTGTTTGTTTGCTATGAAATTGGACACGTTTTGAACACGTTAACACCGATAATAATATGAGAAAATAACATTACTCAATGTAATCATATGATTCGATCCGACACGATATACATCCGACACCTGAATACGCCTAATCCGATGAGTATTTGTGCTTCATAGTTTGTTTGTTATTTTTAGTTTTAAAAAGTTGTTATAGATATCTTAGATAGTCTATAATTGAAATTTTCAATTAGACTTAGGCCTGTTTCAGTCAATTTATTTGAGTTTATCTACTGACATAAGTTTTTTGAGACTATTTGAGAGAACTTATGAAAATAGCTTATGATATTGTTTATAAGTTGTTTTCAGCTTTTTTCCATAAAGTAATCCAAGATAACTTACGAGAAATAACTTATAACTTATACGAAATAATTTAAGTTCATTTTATCTTTTGCTATAGAAAAAGCTTATACATAAGCACTAATCATGATAAGCGCTTGTGCTATAAGCTAAAATAAGTTGTTTATTCAAACAAGGTCTTACTGTTCTTGTTGGTATCAGTTAGAGGTTTTTATGATTCCTTGATGCAATTGAATTTGAATCTTATCCTTAATTAAAACTCTATTGAGAGTGAGGTTTAGTCATTGAGGTGGTTAGTTTTTGGATATTCGTCGATTGGACTTGAATTTGTCATGTTAAGGTTTTTTTGTGATTACTTAGCATTGTTTTTTCAATTCTAAGTGTTATATACTTCAAGCTTAATGCATCCTTGCAGCCATATGTTTTTTTAAATATTAACTATTAAGCAATTTTTAGGAGTATCAGTTTTTGATAGACTAAATTTGAAGATGAATTCACTATCTACCCCTAATTTTATTTCTGTTTTTCTTCTTAAAACTTTTGCATCGACCAGTTACAATGCAAGCACAACGGGTAGCCCCTGAAGATTTGGTGTGCAAGGACAAGTTCTTAGTCCAAAGCACATTGGTTGATGCAGAGATAACCACTGAAGATGTTACTTCCAGCTTGGTATGGATATACTTCTTAGGTTATATATTTTGTATCTGGTAGCCTGCATCGCTATTTTATTTATCTTTATTTTAACTATTCTGACTCTTTTATTTTATAATCGAAGTTTGTCAAGGATGGACTGCGATATATTGAAGAAAATAAGCTGAAGGTGGCTCTGATCAGCCCGCCTGATTCACCAGAACTAGTTCCTGTTAATGGAGACTCCAAGAATGGGTTTCATCATGAAAAAGTTCAGATGCATAGCAAAGACGAAATTGAAATCCAGTCCCCTGAACCCATGGTTAGACGAAACTTCATTGATATTTGGATCTCAGTTATTTTCTTTCCACCACCTCTCTTTCTTTCATAGACATTTCAAATCCTTTAGAAAGATAATTGAAAGTCTTAGTCACACACTCTGAGGGTTTGACGATTTTTTTTTTTAGATTGTTACTTTCGTAATTTGAAAATTACCTTGCTATGGAGTTGCAGATCTTCTGCTTGCGTATTTTCTTTACTCCCCTGGGATGAAAATTGAAATTCTTTGAACATGTTACAAATTCCCTTGTTTTTCTGATGTTGTCATCATCACTGATGTTGCCTTTGTGTATATGCTGTACTATCAATTGCCCAACTTCTACTTATCAATTATGCCATTCAAATGTCTTATAATGTTCTTGAAATTTGTCAGGTTCTTAAAAAACCAGAGCATAATAAGGCTCATGATGTAGAGATTGAAGAGGATATGGAGTTGAAGGTAGAATATGATATGGGGTTGGATGCTATAAAGGATGTAGGAGAGCCAGGAGAAGAAGCAGGGTTGGAAGTGTCAAGAGTTGAGGAGCTGAACTCAGTAAAGGGTGTAGAGGAACTGAAGCCACAGAAAAAAATAGAGGTACAAGTCTCTAAAGATCTGGATTCAGTCACAGTGAAGAATGCAGAGGAACTGAAACCAGGAAAAGAGTCAGAGATAAAGGTGTCAAAAGATCTGGGTTCAATCACAGTAAAGAAAGCAGAGGAACTGAAACCAGGAAAAGAAGCAGACTTGAAGGTATTAAAAGATCATTTGTCCACAGTGAACAATGGAAAGGCACTAACGCCAGAAAAAGAAATAGAGTCAAAAGTGTCAACAGATATGGTGATTAAGACAGTAAAGAATGTTGAGGAACTGAAGCCAGAAAAAGAAGCAGAGTCAAGAGTTTCAAAGGGTATTGAGGAGCTGAAACTGCTGGAAGCCATTGAACAGATGAAGTTAAAACTAGATGGACTTGAGTCAAAGCTAAATGAGGTCAGACATTCTACCATTCTATTGTGAATTTTTTTTATCTGCTTGCTGTTGCATGTGACATGCTTCCTAGCAAGTTGCAAGTTACTGTAAACTTTTTCTGCCACCACATCAAGATTTTGGTTATTAATGTTTTGTCTTAGCACTCCTTTTGGTCATATGTTTTCAATTTTGAGATTTGAGATGTTAGTTGGACCCTTCACCGCTTGCTGTAAATAACTATTAGGTTAAATAAATAAAAAACTTGTTTAAATTAGTAGGTTAATAACTGTACATTGATACTTTGTTAGTGTAAATTGGATTTAAATTTAACTAAACATCTAATTATATTTCACCATCTTGCTATGGTGTATTCTAAACATACTTTAAACAATATTTTGATTAGATGTTAGATCTAATTATACTTTCCGATGCGTGGTTATTAAACTTTTAAATTATATGGCTTCACATACTTTTGTGTGATTATATTTGTTCCTTATACACACCACTTTCCCCTTGTTTTCATTTGATTAAATTGTATACATATTGTTTAAGATCTGATGCATTGTGTTTCATAAAATATATAAGTTTGAATTAGAGATGGCCACAGAGGAGCCAGCAAAGAATCTTTTTGGATGTATAGGGGTGTGATGTTGTTTTGTAGCATGTGATTATCTGAAAGCTCCTAACATCCATATAGGCTCAATCCTATATCAAAATGTTTATTGATCCTTTGTATATAATATTGGTGATGAAGCAATTGAGCAAATGGTTTCCTAACCTTATTAAAATGGGGTGGATGTTTGTATAATGATACTCAACTTTCATGCTAATCTCTACTGATTTAATTAAAGTGATGATCAAGTTTTTGCTTCCTTTGCAGTCTGGAGTAACAATATCCAAGTTAACAGAGGAGAGGAGGTTAAGCAATCAAGAGGCGAAGATCTTGCAAGAAAAACTAGTAAGCTTGAGAAACACTGCTAGTTTGCTAGTAAATAGTGTTTTTGTTGGATTTACTTGTGGGTTCTTGCCATATTACCAGTTTGGAGGAATTTTTCTGTAAGCACTTGTAGGAAAAAGAAAATTTGAAATAATCTCACGATTATTATGATTAATAGTTTTCTGCATATGTTGAAATGAACTTCTTCACCTTGCTTTTTCATGTAAATTTTAGTGTCCTCTTTAGGGATGTCCCCTTATTAAGCCTGTAAAATTTAGTTTTCATTTTAGAAACTCAAGGCTGGCTTGTTTTGTATTTGCAGGCAGATCTCATCAATACAGGTCCAAGAAAAGTTCAAGTTGGGTTCCCACTTCTATATGTCTGCATGGTGGCACTTATCTGTGTCTTCTTGGGATATCGTTTACACTCTTGATGTCTGGGGGATCAATCGTCCAGGAAGATACTAACATTTTGAATTGCCTCAAGTTTGTTATATTAGGAGTTTAGGCATAATTTTACTTCATATCTATAAATATAATCAGTGATTTTTCTATACTTGAGGTCAGTAATGCTCCATCTGATCTGTCTGGTCCATAATCACGTTGCGTTTGTATATGCAGAATTTCGCACTTGTAAAGGTACAGATAGTACAAGATATATAGTGGTCGGGTAGATGACTGATGAGATTGGTGGAAAACTGGAAAATGTTATGTAAGCTACTCGAGATTGTTCTCCTTTTCCCTGTGAACTTAAAATTGATTAGTGATTTTGTTGAGTTGTGGCACTAGTGAATACAAGTTGTGATTCAGCATTCAATTTAATTGTTGATAAGTTACTCAAAATACAACAGAAACTGCCTTTAAAAAATAGTTGCACTTGCACCTGGCGAACTATGAATGAACTTGAGGGTCCTCTTTGGAACTATGGCATTTGAACCAGAATTATGAATATCACGGATATTTTTTTACTATGACTTTTGCCTTTTGGACATTACTTTGAAATTTTGATTGTGTTTTTTTAAGAAAATTTTAAAGTCAATAATATGTTGTTTGCATCTCCATTTTTATATCATCGTACAACTGGGCATATAAGATATTGAAGCTTCAATTTTCTTCAAAAAAAAAGATATTGAAGCTTCAAATGTCAAGCTTTAAATACATGCTTCACAAATGTCAGTAATGCAAGTATGGATATCAATTCATGGATATTCAGAAAAGGGATACGACTAGAAATCGTACCTTCACGAAGCCATTTATCATACCATAAGGAGACATCACCGTTACTCACATCATAATAAAACCCAGTTGAAGAATAGAAGATGTCTTGGTAATAGATTTCCACACCTTTATACTCAACCTCATCAAAATACGAGAATTAGACAAATACTTACATGTCAATAGTTTCACCCGTAATTTATCAGGACTATGAATGATGTCCCAACTATGAAACGTAATAGAAGACAATGAATGACAACGATGGACTTTTTTTTTGTTGTTTTAATTCAATTAAACTATTTTAAAAGAGAGAGTGATTTAGAGTGAAGCTAGCAAAATTTTCATAAGGTGGCCATATATAAAGCAAAATAAAATAAAATAAAATAGTTCAAAAAAATTTAAATAAAGCAGAATGAAATGTGGAGAAGTTGAGTGTCCGGGGTTCGAACCGATTCTACATAAAATATGAAATATTCCTACCAGCTGAGTCAAACTCACATGAATTCATAAAATACGTTTAAAGCAACAAGAATGGATTTATAAAGGGTTATAATTTACTAATTACTTACTTTAGCTATCCAAAAAAAAGAAGCAAAGTGTTCATAAAGGGTTAATTATTTTTTTCTACTGTAATAAAGGGTTAATAAAACATCGTTTCCTTCTCTTTAAAAAAAAACATTGTTTCCTTTCTTTTTTCCAATTCACTAATAAATTAATGATACTTAAAAAACGGGGTGGGGTACGCCTATATGAAATCTGTTTGGATTAATAGTAATAGATTTTTGTTGTTATCATATTTTCTTTGTTAAATCAAATAATAATATTATTTTTGGGTGCCAACTCTCCAGTTTTTAGGAGACAGGATCAAATAATCCAAAAAACCATTCTATCTAAAATTAAACTTGGGTTAGCCAAATATATATTATTAGGGTAGCTAAATGGAAAAATACATTTACTTATTCAATAATTTTTCTCTCTTTGGGGTAGCCATAGCCATAGCCACCCCTTAGGCATGAAAAACATCCGCTCCTCGTAATGTGGCATAATATTATTGGTCGACTGCGTAACATGTCTTCACTCCGTTGGCGCACCACAATTAAACTCTATTTAAAGAGTTTAATTATACATGATTTAAAAATATCTTTTGCACCCCCTTGAAAAATAAAATAAAAACTTTTGCATTAAAAACTTCTCTATATATCTTTTAGCCCCGGAATCAGTTTGGGTTTTGCTTTGTGTGCTTGTATTGTAGCTCTGGAATTTAGGGCAAAATAGCAAAAGGTAGAAACTTTGTTTTCACTTATAGTATTTGTTTATTTCAATTCTCTCGTATTTTTTCCACTGCTTAGCGAAAAGTAAGTTGTTGTTCTCTTTGTATTTCTAGGTATTATCTAGAACAAATGTGCTTGGTAGAATAAATTGGAGGTTTTAACGGTTTATTTGAAAAGGATTTCGCTGAATTGTGTTTGAAGTTTGATTACTTGCTATGCAAGTTCTAAAGATGCAAATTCATTGTATTTAAATACTTGACATGTTATTTGTTTAAATTTCTCAATGAAATTCATGATTTATTCTTGAAAACTTCTAGTAACGCCCTATTTAAGTATTATAATCTATTATGTTAGTATTACGCAATCTATTATGTAAGTATTATGTAATCTATTGTCCAAGTATTTCTATTTTTTAACATGATTACCTATGTTTATGTGTCATTGTCGTGTTTGGTGTCCGTGTTTCATAGAATAGTGATGAGTTGGCTTAGTTTTACCTTTGTTTGGTATGGGTCAATTAGGTGGAACACATAGTGCTGCTAATGGAGTGCAACAAGGACGAGGCTGTGCGGGCTAGGCAACTGGCGGAAAGTAGACTGCAAAAGGGTGAATTTGTAGAGGCACTGAAGTTTGCTAACAAGGCCAAAACAATGTATGCTGATGTCGAAAACATTGCTCAGATCCTTGCTGTTTGTGTGGTTCACAATGCTGCACTCAACAAGCTGTCTAAGTCTGATATGGACTGGTATGGAATTCTTGGGACTGAAAGATTTTCCGAGGAAGCAATCATAAAGAAACAGTACAGAAAACTCGCATTGCTTCTTCATCCTGATAAAAATAAATTTTCTGGTGCAGAAGCTGCTTTCAAGTTGATTGGGGAGGCCAAATAGCGTTTTGACTGACCAAGCAAAGCGATCTTTATACGACATGATAGTTAAATCCCATGTGAGAGATGCAGTACCCAAGACCTCGTCTTATCACTCAAATGTGAATGTGTTTGCAGAAAATCAAGTTCCAACTGCCACAAAATACCCGAAAGAATGTTCTTCAAACGTCCCTTGGAATCCACATCTGAATGCTGAACAACTGATATTCTGGACATTGTGCCAACATTGTAAAGGCAGGTTCCAGTACCAGTTAAATATTATGAATATGGTCATATCCTGTCATAACTGTAAGAAAAACTTTAAAGCTCAAGCTATTAGCATTAGTGATCAACAGGCTGCCCCGTCATCTGTACCGTTTGGTCCCCCGAAAGAGGCTCCAATGCAGGCTCCACCAAAACCAGCCTCGAAAAGTAATCGTGGAAAGAGTAAGAAGGGCTATTTTACCGTGTCCAAATCCAAACCAACGAAGCCACGAGCCTCAAAAAATGTTGGAAGTAAGAGACTGAGACAACCAAAACCAGATGCAAAAGAGAGATTGAACAATGGAAGATAATGGCATGTTAGGCTAATGAGGGGTAAGAAAACCAGTACTATAAAGTGGAGGAAAACAGAATTCCTCAAGTTGTTTTTTTTATTAAATACATTCCTTAATGATGCTACTTTCTCTGATACCTGTCTTTTTCTTTCTGCACAACCTGTGTAACATAGAACATATCCTAGTCTTGTGTTTTTTTTTACTAACTTTTAATCTTGTACTGTGGCTTGACGTTCCTTAATTGTTTTTAAGTACTATGATCTATCGATCTGCAGTAGTGTGGTGGATTGCCTCCGTACCTTTCCCCCAAGTTCATTTTTCAAATAAATTATCAATTTAGTCCCTAAACTATTACCATTTCTCCTATTCAGTCTCTAAACTATATAAATATAATAATTAGTGCCTAACTTTGTCCCTAATAGTTTTAATATCTTAATAATGACTAAATTGACATATTTATATTATTTAGGGACTAATTATATTTACATAATTTAGACTTCAAATTGAAGTGTAGGTGATAGTTTACAAATTATATCTTTAGTTTATTCTTCGTTTTCCCTCGCAATGCGATTGGTACTATCTATATTACGTTCGTATAGAGAGAGACCAATATAAAAATATTGGATAACATAAAACAGATAGCCCCCCAAAGTGGCATATGCATTGCGACGTCAGTGAATGTGACATGAGAATAGTAGATGATAATTAGTAATATGAGATTTATTTTCATATCTTTTAGGAGATCTCTATCCCTTTTAGAAATTATTAGTCTTTTGAAAAGATAGTACAAGATAGTGTTCAAATATTAGTGACTTGGGACAATTGGATGGTATAGACATTGGCTTGGCATTGATGAGGAGTGTATGGTGTTATTCTGTTTATATTGTAAAATGATCGGTGCTTGTAAGTAAAAAATGGAATTTGTTGTTGTATATTTTCAACTATCAAGTAGTTAGAGGTAGAGTTAGTTAATAACTAACTTGTTTGTGAAGAGTTGGTTAGCTTACTTGTTATTCAAGTAAGAGATCATGTCTGTAAATACTTTTATCTTTTGTTCCGTATGAACCACTCAATTCATAATCAACAAAGTACAAGTTATACAATCTTTCTTAAGAGTGCAATTGCACTAACAGAATTAACTGCTGTCTGAAACCAATTTTATAAGAGACTGCATCATTTTTTTTTCCGGTAGTTTGGGCTGGTTTGAAAATGTTTCAATGTATGCTTTTGCGGATGCTTGTGGGGCAGATGTGAAACATCACGGATGAATAGCATCGAGGCTTGTACTTTTTGGTCTGATATTGTGCATCTTATTGCTTATATATGTTAATTATCGTGTATTGCAGTCTGTGTACTTGTAGGAATATGTTATTTGTATTGTTTTCTTGAGCCACTTGAAGCATACGTTATACTCTCTTGTGGTTATTCTTGTTATTGGTGTGAATTATCTACCGACGATGTTATCTTCTTCTCTCCCTATGGTGGTCATCGTTAGACGTGTCCGTTAAATGTTTTGCTATTAGTGTTGTGAAAAATGCAAAGTAATACACCAATTAACACATATTTTTTGTGCAACTTAATCCCTGCCTAAAAGGAAATTCTTGTTTACCCATCAATAAAATGTGGATAACATCATCCATGCTGAATTGGCCCAATCAAAACCATGTATTTACATTCCCTCAAAAAAAAAAAAAACCATGTATTTACATAACATTAAAAATAATAGAAAACAAATGAATAACTTTGATTGGTGCCACCTCAACATGGGTTGTGTTACCCACCTTTTATTGATGGGTGAGGAAGTTGTCACCCTACCTGAATGAATCATTGTAAAAAATTTATTCTTTTATTGTTGACATTGTTGCAAAAGGATAATTAGGTCTTTCAAAATGATTTCAAAAGGTAAATTCAATTCCTAACAATTAGGTCATTGAACCATCCTTTAAAGTTTCTCGCCGCTTTTGAACCAAAGAGTCACTTAAGAATTACAACGAGTTTTTCATTCTAATATCTATAAATTTGTTGTTGTAATTGCCACATCAACAGAAGACATCTGTTATTGTTCTAGTTACACCAATACATTAGATTTAGAGGATAAGTTGCTCTTCCAAACGATGAACATAAATGTATTCGATTGATAAGAAGTTACCTAATATATCACAAAAGAGTGAGTTTAACTCTTACGTCTTGCAAAAGAACCTCATTGATGGTTATTATATATGTATCTCTGTTAGTGTTCTATGAGTCTTAAAAAAAATTAACTATGGTGAACTCTCAAAATCCAAATCACCTGAGTTTTCTAAAATCCTAAAAAAAGAATGACATATTCCTCTGAAAATATGTAAACATGTTCATTTAACCAATTACATTATTACTTTATGTAGTTTTGCGTTGTTACATGCTAAAGGTTTTTTTTTTTTTTTGTTGAAGCTATTGGTTTAGTTGTGAACATATTTTATTTGAAATTGAGTCCGAAAGAATTTAAGCATTATTGCGAGAAAAAAATCATACAAAATAATTAATATAAAAAAATAAAATTTATATTACAACTCCTAAAAAAATATATATATATCACAAATTAATATCTAACTGAATATGCTGATATTTCGGTCAAAGCATAATAATTAAAATGCCAATCACATCATATCGTATATACACTTTTGTGATATATTTTAAGAATTAATATAACAAACAAAATAACATATTTGTGTGATTGGATTTATACTAGTGCCTGTTTTTTTTATTTCGTTAATGTTTGAAAATTATTAATCACGTTTTTTTATGAAATTTTGATTTGGATTAAAACTAAAAATATAAATGTTTGTTGTCTTCAATTATAACAAACCAAAATAAGCATGATTATTTATTCCAATGGCACCAACAATATAACAAAAAAATATAATCTAAATTCTTTTTTTTAATGACACCAACGACGATCTTTATTATAGAAAAAATTGTTTAAGGGTATAATTGAGATAATGAAAAAGTAAGTATAAATATGGCTCATATAAAAAAAAATAAGACATATATATTCATAGCGTGTTTGTTACATTTTTTTAATATTTAAACTTATACTTATTTATTTGTTACATGTGTTATTTGTATTTAAAATTGAGGGCATTCTTAGAAAGAAAAATCCAACTCAAAAGAGTTGAAAGAGGGTGTTTTATTTATACATAGTATAGATATAAAAATCAAGGGTTTTAGTTTGTCCTTGAAGAATTGCGGGTAGTTTATACTATATACAGAGAAAATATATGATTTTGAGCTGATTTTTTTGCTTTCAATTATACCCTAAACAAATTTGCATATAAAATTATTATATTTTTATTCATTCAAAAAAGATCAGAATTTCTATTATGTTTGTTATGTTATTGGTGTCATTGAAATAAAATAAGTATAGTTCATTTCTTTAACAAGATAATATAATTTGTTTCAATAAAAAAGTACGAAATATCTATACCTATGATTTGAATCCAAATCAAAATCAATTTTTTTTTTCCGATCAAGCATCAAAATCAAAATTTTCTAACAAAATTATTCGTAATTTATATGTATTAACACAATAAGAAACAGTGGACAAACAGCTAAAACTAGTCAACAATAGTGAAACGAACAAATTTACAAGTTGAGTAAAAATTAATATGTGAATACCACTTACAAATTTAATGTATGTTTGATTTCACTTTTAAAGGCGCCAAAATTAATTTTAGAAGTGTAGAATTAATTTTGACATGTTTGATTTTTATACAATATATAATTGATTTTATCTTTAGATTATTGAATTGATTTCCAAAAACAATTTTATAAAATCAATTCATTCAAAATAAAAAAAAACAAAGATAGTGTTAATTTGGGATCTTATAATATCAAATTCGATTCTACCAATTTTAAAGAGCTAGTTTTACTATTCACAAAAAAAAATCAAATTATTTTCACCATAAAATAATTTTTCATTGATTGTTAACTCTTGGAGGGTATTCTAGACATCACAAAAAATTAATCTCATATCTCACAGTAATATCCCAAAAGAGTTATTGAGGGAAAGTTAAAACATGAAATAAATGGTAAAAAAATTGGTCGGAAAATTTGATTTGAGTGAAAAAAATGAAAAGTTGCGAAAAAATTTGGTTTCCCGCTTTGTACTTCCCTCCTCTTGTAAGTCATTGGTTTCACTGTCTTTCTGTCTTCTTACATTTTCCCCAAGTTCTGCGTTCGTGCTAACTCAGTTCCATTTCGATCTTCAACTTCGCACTCGCAAGTAAGTTCTCTTCTCTTCATCTTCTTCCTCATATTACACCTCCCATTTACATTTTTTAATCTCTCTGTTTATTTATTTTGTTTATTTTATGCTGTTTAGTAGCTCGTGAAATTAGGGTTAATCCAAAAGGTACAAACCAAAATTGAGTTGTTCTCGATATAAATCTAGGTTTTTTTTTTTTTATTGGTAGAACTTGTAGACACAATTATTTCATTTCAGTTCATGTGTTCTAGCCTAGAAGTTCCAAAAATGATGGTATTTGGATTTTATTTTTGCAAATTTAGTGGATTGTTTTTATCCATCCATTAACAATTCAATCCAAATCCATTCATTTTTCCACCCTAGAACTAATTTGATTGTTATGTTGCAACATTTTCTCATGTGTGAATGAATCATGTCTATACCACCGCGTTCGTGATGTTAGCTTTTATGCTCGTGTATTTATTTTGGGTTCGATTTTGTAGAAATTGTTGAGATTTCATTTCAGTTAATGTCTGCTAGTCTAGAAGTTCTGAGATTGATTGGATTTATTCATTGGATGGGTTGGATTGTATTAGATTTTTCTTAAAATTTCTGCAGATTATAAATGGACTGTTTTGATCCATTCATTAACAATCCAATGCAAATCTATTGATTTCATCCATTTTGCCACCTTAGAACTAATTTGTTTGTTGTGTTGTGCCATTTTCTTGCGTATGAATGAATCATGTCTATAGCACCGTGTTTGTGTTGTTATCTTTTATGCTAGTAATACATGATATAGTAGTGAATACTGACTATAGAGGACTGACACGGCCTTTATACATGTGATTGCATTCGAGTATTTCCATTGTCTTAAATTATTACTGGTGTTTGTATTGTCTAGTTCGGTGTACATTTGTGAATTAGTGCTTCATAGAGTAGTGAATAGTGATGAGCTGGCTTAATTTTATCTTTGCTTGGTCTGTGTCAATTAGGTGGAAAACAAAGTGCTGTTTGTTGAACGTGAATAGACACAAATTCAAGGTGTTATTTTTGTGTGATATCAAGGAAACTGAGGTGATTCGATCTCTGACATCAACTCACTAATGGAGTGTAACAAGGATGATGCTGTGAAGGCTAAGCAACTGGCAGAAACTAAAATGCAAAGGGGTGAATTTGTAGACGCACTGAAGTTTGCTAACAAGGCCAAAAGGCTCTATGCTGATATTGAAAACATTGCTCAGATCCTTGCTGTTTGTGAGGTTCACAATGCTGCACTCAACAAGCTGTCTAAGTCTGATATGGACTGGTATGGAGTTCTTCAGACTGAAAAATTATCCGAGGAAGCAATCATAAAGAAACAGTACAAGAAGCTTGCGCTGCTACTTCATCCTGATAAAAATAAATCTGCTGGTGCAGAAGCTGCTTTCAAGTTGATTGGGGAAGCCAATAGGGTGTTGAGTGATAAAGCAACGCGGTCTTTATACGACATAAAGGTTAAAGCCCATGTTAGAGCTGCAGCATCTAAGACCTCACCCCATCCCTCTAGTGGGAAATCTGCAGCAAATCAAGTTCATGTTAGAGCTGCAGCATCTAAGACCTCATCCCATCCCTCTAATGGCAAACCTGCAGCAAATCAAGTTCCTAATGCAACAAAACATCAGAAAAAATGTTCTTCAAACTCCCCTTCTTTGAATCCCCATCTGAAACCTGCACAGCCGACATTTTGGACAATGTGCAGGCATTGTAATACCAAATTCCAGTTCTACATATATGTTATAAATAAGGCCCTACTCTGTCAGAAATGTAAGAACTCATTTGTAGCTCTTGCTATGAATCCACAGACTTTCCCATCATTCGTACAGTTTGGTGCCCCGAAAAAGGTTCCAACGCAGGCTCCACCAAAACCAGCCTCTAAAAGTAACGGTGGAACACCCGTTGGTAGTGGATGTGCAGGCACTTTTGTGCCGTCGTATCCTTCATGTATGAAAACATGTGCTAATGGAGTTGGTAAGCAACATAAAGATGAGAAGAGTAAGGATGGCTTTATTCCTGTGTCCAAACCAATGGAGTCACAATCTTCAAACAATGTTGGAAGTAAGAGAGTGAGACAACCAGAACCAGATTCAGCAGAGAGATTCAACACTGGAAATGATTATGAAAATAAAGGTTTCAATGTTCGAGAAAATGATGCTGATCCTTCAAGATTGAATGTCAGAAGGTCTTCCAGACAAAAACAACACGTTTCATATAAGGAAAACCATGAAGATGACAATGATGTTGTTCCTTCCAAAAAGCCACGACAAGATGAATCGTCGAACAATGATGAAGTTGAGAATAAGAACGTGTCTGAAGATTCTCATGTTCATGGTGATACGGTATTGGAGTCGGATCTTGATCCTAGAATGTTAAATAAGGAAAACTGCTCTCCACCAAATTCAAATATCCCTTCTAGTCCAGAGACCATTGTTTGTCCTGATCCAGATTTCAATAATTTTGAGAAGGACAGGGCTGATGATTGTTTTGCTGTTAATCAGTTATGGGCAATTTATGATACCACTGATGCTATGCCAAGATTTTACGCTCTTGTGAAGAAAGTGACCTTCCCTTTCAAGTTGCAGATTACTTGGTTGGAAGCTGACCCTGATGAAGATGGTGAGGTACATTGGTATAATGCAGATTTGCCTATTGCTTGTGGTAAATTCAAACTAGCCAACTCTCAGAAAACTACAGACCGTGGTATGTTCTCTCATCAGATTCAGTTTATAAAAGGAAATGAGAAAGATTCTTACCTAGTGTTTCCCAAGAAGGGAGAAACTTGGGCAATTTTCAGAAATTGGGATATCAATTGGAGTTCTAGTTCAGAAAATTATCTGAAGCGTGAATTTGCTTTTGTGGAAATCTTATCAGATTTTGCGGAAAATATCGGCATTCATGTAGCTTACCTAGGAAAAGTGAAGGGGTTTATTAGCCTTTTTGAGAAAACTGG
>Ga0315915_1002617_pt1 | contig 22780 bp, 6 predicted proteins | sample MpolbnodulesMG_FD_207738 | JGI IMG/M metagenome (GOLD analysis project Ga0315915, IMG submission 207738) | Medicago polymorpha root nodule microbial communities from Los Angeles, California, United States - branched nodules | ecosystem: Host-associated > Plants > Roots > Nodule | place: USA... | reverse complement strand
GTCATGTAGTTCGCTTTCAACCACCAATATGTTTGGAGTTTAACCTTCTCAAGAAGTCCCGTAAGCTGAACAAAATGATTATCAAAAATTCTATCGTTACGATCTTTCCAGATAACAAATAAGGTCGAAATCCAAATAATAGAGAAAGTTGTCCTTGAATTCTTTGAGAACCCTCCAAGAGCAGAAAACTGATATGAATGAGCATATAAATCGCCATGAAGAACCGTATCGATACCAAGCCAATGGGATATCAGAAGCCACAAACAACCGCAGTGATCACACTTAAAAAACAAATGGTCTCTATCCTCTACAGCCCCACATGAAGCCGCACAAGATACATGTGAAACATCCAGAACATGTCTCGTTCGCAAATTGTCCTTTGTAGCCAGTCTATTCAGAAAAAGTCGCCAGACAAAAATAGTAACCTTTAATGGAACCGCTTTAAGCCACAGAAAATGATGAAAATCCTCAGTGATATTGATGTCAACCGCTGTTAAGTAGGAATAAGCAGATTGAGCAGTAATATTGATATCAATTCTTTATCTTTTAACATCATAGTTAAATTCAAATTTTAACAATAAAATATTTTTTGTCAAAAAAAAAACCATAAAATAATTTGATTCGATAATTTTTTTTTTTGAAACAGTGCTTTATATGTATTTAATTTATTCTTTCAAAAAAAATTGTATTTAATTTATTATACACATGTGCTACTAACACATTTTTTATGTAATATAAATAGCTTAAAAATTAAATATCTAACTTATCATTATAAACTCCAAGTAATGATACCATTACTTTCACGTTTCTATCCACTAGTTGACAGTTTTAAAAAAAATATCAATGTATGTGTATCCACGCGTATCATGGTTTTTTTTTTTAACAAATCAAAATGAAATATATTGCAACAACCAAAAGTGAATCACCCGACACAAAATGTGTTAGAAGTGATGACTCACTCACAATCAGTTGCCCCTATGAAAAGGTCACCAACCACCAAGAAAAAAAATTACATGACACCCATACAAAGGTTAATAACTGATAATGTTACTGCATCCGCTAATAACCACTACTATTATTTTATCCATTAATTTTTTTGAGGTCTATTATTCTTTTGTGTGTGTGAACCAAATAACATTTGTATGCAACTATATAGACTAATTCTTTAAACTGAGTATGACCACAATGGTTTACATTGCTCTCCTAAGAGATTTGAAATGATACATTCCTAGGGTATCGAATCCAATAACTCATGACATCTAGTTAAACTGAAAAAGACTCATGATCATCTCATCTAATTGCTCTTGAGTGACAAGTCATTATTATTATTATTATTATTATTATTATTATTATTATTATTATTATTATTATTATTATTATTATTATTATTATTATTAGTACTAGCGAAAAGACAGACACTACCGTGCTCGTCTGTCACCTCTTTTTACCGTGCTAACATGTATGTATATTTTATTATGTTTGTTTGTATAATTTTGATTACAAATTTTAAATTTTTAAATATTAATGGAAATTATTCGTACATCGATTTATCTACAAATTATTGCAAAGCATATAAAGAAATTATTTATCAACTCAACATATTTTGGTTTTCCCGTATATAAAATAAAAATAAAATGACAATCATTTTCTTATTGATTATATTTATAGTGACATATACTTGATCTAGGTTGTTACATTTTTTTTAAGGATAAAAGAAAAAGCTGGACATATACTCATATCATGTTTGTTAGATGATATATTTTATGTGGTAACAAAAAAAGTTGTGTTTGTTACACTTTTTCAAATATTTGAATTCACTCTCTTCCATTGCCTTTTTAAAATGATAAGGAAAAAAAATCGAACATATGCAATTTGTTACATTTTGTTTTAATATTTGAATTTGCTCTTATCTATTTGTATCAAAAGATGGTGGTAATTTTGGAAATAGAAAAAAATCAGTGCAAAAAATTGATTTTAAATATATACAATTTTTTTGTTCTTTTTAAATATAATTTGACATTTTAATTCTAATTATTTATTTGTTTCTCAGTTTATCTTTCACTAAACTTCAGTTTAAATTATATTAAACTCAAAATAGTTTTTTTTTTTATCAATTTTAATAGATAATATTCAATGAATGTTAACTCAGTTGGCAAAGAGTTGACTTACCATATAGTCATGAGTTCAATTGTCATTGTCGATCTGAAGGCATATATTTGATGGGTGATTTGTAATTAACTTCTGTTAACGCTCTTTGAGCTTGAGGCCCTGATCCTAATGAGCACTCGGAGCTAACCTAAACTTTTTTTAACCAATTCCTTTAATCAAATTCATTTTTGCAAGAAGTTTGGTAGAGAAAATTTAAAATAATTATTTTATTAAAATTAAATTATTTATTTTAATCAAATTTACATATAAGGAAATAATTTTTTTTCTTACATGTGCCCATTCTATTTTTTTATTTTTTTTGTGTGTTGCTGATACCCAATTTATTCATTCTAAACACACATTCTTGATTAATATTTTAACTTACACAACTAGGATTTATTTATTTTATATTTTGGATAGATGTTTTTGTTTTTACAAAATAGCTAGATGTCTATAGTTCATTAAATGAATTGTGGGTTATAACATGAGTAATCTTTTTTTCCCTCAAAAAATAAAAAAAGAGTAATCATTTTTCTTTTTTTATTTATGAGATACATGATATTTTTATGAATAATATATTTAATTATTTAAAACTCTGTATCTAACTCAATAACCAACGGATATGAGAGGTCAAATCTCAATGAATACTGCACATATAAAATCCAAGCTTTAATAATATATATGTAACTCGGGTAACGTCGGAAAAATATGCTAGTAATTAGAAATAACAAGAAAAAAACAGTTAATGGTGTTTTGGTACTCATAGGAAGATAGCTTCTAATTGCATTAAAAATACACGAATCGGAATAGATATGGGACATGTTTTGTAGTTGTATGCAATGGTGAGTATAAAGCCAAAAATAAACATTATTGGTACAATCAATAGATTTTGTAAAATACTAGATATTAAGGTGTCTAGTAGTACTAGTATATATGAGCCTTTAATTAGGAGGTAATAAGTCTACTTTAGTGGAGTACTATGACTTAGATATTGATTTTAAGAAGTCCATTGTGGACTACAATAAATTAAATTTGAAGTGGGAGTTGTGGCTTGGCGGTGTTTCGTGAGTGTAGAATATAGTCCACAGTTAAGGTAGAGAGTTCATTGTCATTGTCAAAACATGTAAGAGTTGTTATGATTAGAAAATTCTTTTAGGAGTTTGGTTTCGTTCAAGACAAATATCTGTTGTTTGTTTCCAGTGAAGATGTTATCCATCTCGGTAAGAAATCAGCTTTTCATAGCTATGTTCAGGACATATTCCTGATACGCGAAGTTTTGCATATATGCTAGATTGTTAGAGTTAACTAAAGTCAATATTGGTGCTAAACTGCTAATATATGATGACTAAAAATATTCAAGTCTATTATGTGTCTCCACAGGTGATATTAGGGTTGAAATATTGAATATTTTGGTATGAAGAATAGCCGCCAGATAGAGAAAAGATGAAGAAATCAAGCCAATCTCGTTTTTTCACCTTTAAAACTGCGCTTCAATATGCATTGCGCTTCAATGTGCAATCATTGTTGAGATGGGGTTGAAACTTTTTCGGCAGATGTCACCAATATAGGGAATAAACCATCAAATTGGTCTTTGTCTTTGTATGTTACTTTCAAAATACTATTTAACTCTATTAATATTTCAAACTTATGTTATATGATGAATAACCTAATTGAGAAACTTTTGACAAAGATCAAGAATAGTTTGAGATATTAATTGAGTATGAATTAATTTGAGAGTGACTTGTAAACCAATATGGTGGTTTACTTTATTCAAACATTTGCCTCTTTGTTTTCAAAATTTGGATCGAAAAAAAAAAGGTATGAAATGGGAGATATCTTGTAAGTATGTGTGCTTTATTAGTGATATTTTGACCCAACAAAAAGTATTTTTCTGTGTTGGCACCATATCGTATCCAGGGCCGGACTTTAGAGAGTGCAAACAATTCAATGGAGATGGACCTTCCTAAAGTATGGGTCTTAAAAAAAATTATAGCCCAGTACCACTAAAAAAAATCCTTACGAGAACTCTGATTAATACCACACATATTTCTCTCTTCTGATACCAGTACCATACCACGCATGGGTGTTAGGTCGGTGTTTTTTTGGGACGGTGATTTGAGGTTCATCATGTATACGGTAGTGATTTTTACACTTGGGTGTATCGCATATATATGTCTCCTTGTATTTATCTTTTTTTGAAAATTAAACAGAACATTGTTCTATTAAAAAGAAATACATTTTTATTTTATTACGGACTTCTTTTCACTTACAGAGCCGAGCCTCCAGATTCGTAGGAGTGGCCATGATCGTATCCATATTGATGTACTCTCTTCGGTCTTTAATACGAGTAAATTTTAAAAAAAATGGTTCTATTTATAAGAAAATTTTATATTAATTTTTAAGGTGTATTTATTGCGTAAAAAACTTTTTAAGCCTTCATTTAATGTTTTTTTTTAATAGTATTAGTGATATATTTAATACTTCATAAATGTCTATAGGTTATATTTGTAAAAACATTAAAAAAGTTGTAACTATATAATTAATGATTATCCTTTTTTTGTTATTTTTATGGTTTTTCTTCTTTTTTAGAGCAAAAATAAAAATAAAAATTTCTTCTTATAGTGTTCTTCTTTTAATAAGGACCACACATAATAGAAATATTTCTTTGATCTCAACAACATGGGTTTTCCACATTTCTTTAAGGGGTTTTCATGTTAAAGTATTATTGTCTTTTGTGCATTTAATTTGTTATATTTGCTGTAATATTTTTATTGTTGCTATTATGCTCTTTATAATTTGAGAGAATTTGTTTCTACCGCCTGTAACTTGTACTATTGTATTTATGTTGTTATTTCCTTATCACATTGTTCATAAATTAAAGAATTGATATCTCATGTCAGTTTGCATTTATGCGACACAACACAAGGAAACAGGTGAGTAGCTTACTTGAATACAGCACGCATTGATATTCTTATTTCAAAGAAGCAAAATTTTGTTACACCATTTACATACATCCCATAACAACACCAAATGCTATGATTCCATTATTTGAAACTCCTTTTATTTTATTTGTTTCTTCCAGTGGACAGTAATAAAATAAAGGCTTAAATATTGCATTCGTCCATGCAAATATGGCCTGTTTAAGTTTTGGTCCCTATAAAAAAAAAAATTGTTTTTGGTCCATGCAAAAGTTTTTGTTTTTTAAAATAGTCCCTGACCCCATTTTTGTGATGATTTGCATACGTGGCACATGATGACTGGACCCATTTTGTAGTTTTTGGCCCCTGCAATATATTTTGTTTTTTAAACAGGTCCCTGCAAAAAATTTTGTTTCTGAAAATAGTCGCTGGAGGAACTATTTTAAAAAACAAAAAATTTTGCAGGGACTAAAACTAAAACGAGACATATTTGCATGGATTAAAACCATATTTTAGCCTAAAATAAAATTAAAGAAAAGAATAAACAGAAAACATAGTTCTTCAATTTGGTTTGTTCATCATGAAATAGAACCATAAGAATAAGATATGTATTTTATAAAGTTCGAAAATAAACACAATTGGGCAGACAAATTAAGAACGTAGCTAGTGGAGAATATAGTATTTAGTGGACCAATGTAGTTTTTGTTTCATTCAATATGAATGTGACTTACTAGTTGCTGGTTCGACAATATAAATGGCATTGCCATTCACGGTTAGTTAGCTGAGATATCTAACTGTTCATTAATTTCTACACTTTACCAAGCGTATTGATACTTTAGCCTCACCATAATAAATTTACAGTTGAAAAAACACGGGTGTCTAGTTTGTACAAAAAAAATTTACTATGTACTCCTTCATAAAGATACACTAGAAACTTTTTCAAAAGAAAAAAAAAACTACACTAGAAACTAAGTACATAGAGAAAGGGAAATGATGGAATGAGTCATTGAAATGCTATTCTTGCTAGAAGCTGCTTATAAGAGAAAAGTAAAATGGAAATTAGAGCATATAAATTAGACATATATAACCAATGAAAATAACTGATTAATGAAGATGGTGTACGCACTTAGGTTAGTCTGGTGGTATTGGTTTGAGATCTTAGAATGTTTTTCTCGCAAGGTTTCATGTTCGGTTCCTTTGTGCCAATTTCAAAGGGATAGTTTGACTTCTTTAAAAAAAACTGAAAATGGTGATATGAGATCTCCATGTAGCGTTAGATTAGAAACTACATAAAAAAAAATTAGGGACGACATCAAAACAATATAAAAAACATTGTTATGTTGGTTGTAAAATGTATTATAATTTGCCTCATTCGATAGGGAGGACATGAGCTACATAGTTAACAAAGCTATTCTATAACAATATTGTTAGTTTTAATTCAAGATTAGTTTGTATTAAAACATGTTTAGTAGTTTGTTACAAGTTAGTTAAGTTTGTTAGATTGCTTACTAAGCAAGTAATATGAATAAGTCCTATATATGGCATGTTGTAACTAGTTTTCAATACTTAATGAAATATACTCAGTTTACAACAATTAATCTTTTCCTTCTTCTCTCAACTCTCTTAATTCATCAACCCTAAATTCATAAGAAAATCATAGCTTGCATAGCAAGCAACCATTGTTGCGCTAACAAACATGATCTTACAAATTAAAAAATTTAAACTATCAACAAAGAAGGAAAATGTTGGGTTCAATTGTGGAACCTACTTAAAATAAGTAAAAAAAAATTAAGTTATGTTTTACTGCCGTTTCAGTGAAAAGTATTTAAGAGTTATTAAATCCCATGTCTCATATTTGGACCCACGAAAAGGGAGTTAAAAACCAAACTTTAGATAGAAATCATATAAAGCAAACAAAACAAAAAAGAATTCAGTATCCTTCAATTTGTCTAAAATGTGTGTCGTGGTCACAAATTATAGTACCATGGAGTAAAATGTGTTTATGTTGATCATACATATACATATTAGACTTTTTTTTTTTGTTTTGCAACCGCATGTCTATTAGACTTTTTCCATTCAAGCAATGGATAGGAAGTTAGCAAATGTTTCAAATTAACCTGCAGGAGGTTGTCAGAATATAATTAAATGAAAGATCAACTATCACAGAGATTTTTTTACAAAAGAGGACCACTACATATTTAAACATCAAAATCTCTTGCTCCAATTAATGTTTTGGCAGTATTGTTCAACAACATACTGTAGCTATTAAATTCGAATAAATTTCAATTTTTTCATATCCTAGCTAACTTTTTTTTTGTCATTAAACTATATATATTAGTACTAATTCTACCCAAAAAAAAAACTATAGCGGTACTAGTATAGGAGTAATCCTACCTATAGCTGTTTTCACAAACCTTTGTAACATGATTTTAGTATAACAAAGCACTGGTTTTGTCATTATATATAAACTTTATTTAATTGACTAAATTGAAGATGATGTTGCTCCTAAGTTCTATAGTATTTTGTTGATTTGGATATGCTTCATACGAGGGAACTACCTGCAAATTGTATTTTGCATTTTAAATATAAAATAAAAGGCTCACATTTTCTTTTGACTACAAAAAACAAAAGGCTCACATTTGAACATCTTGTTAAACTTTCAAAATTGTCTTCACTTATATAAGCTTTATTTAATTGACTAAATTGAAGATATGATGTTGCTCCTAAGTTCTATAGTAATTTGTTGATTTGGATATGCTTCATATAAGGTCATTAACGTTACCTCTATTACATTTGAACATCTTGTTAAACTTTCAAAACTGTCTTCACTTGGCCAAAATTAATCTATCTAGGACATTGTCTCAAAGTCCAACGCTAGCTAGCAATATCGGTATCTCAATTTAAACAAAATTGTTTCTTTTATCTCCATGTAAAAATTCACTCACAAGGTTGCATAACTTGCATTCTTCTACTCTTTACTTTCTTTCTTTTCATTTTTTCTTAATTATTTTTTGCTGACAAAATGACAAATAAATAAAAAATATGAAAATAAGACAGGAATGAGTTCTAGAGAAAAGCATGCATATATTGCAAATATATAATACTTTCATAAGCTTAAATTTTTAACTTTTACTAATAAAAATTGTACGTTAGAAGTACACACACATTACAAACCAAAATAATACTAGGTAGATTCTCTCTAGATGAAAAATCTAATAAAACTCTAAAACATTGTGATAAGTGATAACAACACTCCCAACTTTAATTTAGTTTCTTAAGAAAAGTAAATTGCATAGTAATTAACTTGTCACTCAAGGTTGAGGAAAGCCACCACCACCAGCACCACCAAGTCCTCCAAGTCCACCAGCACCGCCAAGTCCGGGGAGTCCACCAAAGCCACCAGCACCACCAAGTCCAGGAAGTCCACCAGCACCACCACCACCGATTCCTCCGAGTCCACCACCAGCATCACCAGCACCACCAAAGCCTACACCTCCAAAAGGCAGTCCATTGTTACCAATGCCTGAAAAAACACCAGCTCCAGTCATGTAATTCTTCTGATCCTTCAAACCATCTTCTCCAGCAGGCACATTTCTTGCATTTGTTGCAACCACAGCAAGAGCCAAAACCACCAAAATGCACCACTTAGCCATTTCTCTCTTCACCTTTTTTTCTGTCACTATTTCTACACTTAAAGTTGATACTATGTTATGTTAAAAAACAACGTAGAGGGTTCTCCTTTTAAAAAGGAGAAAAGAGGATACAGTTGGGTGGTTGGGTAAAAAGTAAATGAACTTCAATGCTATTGCAGAGTCTTTTAGCTGTCAATTAACAAGCACATTGTACCAAATATTACTATTATAAAGTATGTTTTATTTGTTTTTACTATCTTAAATGGATTCAAAGTTTATTTAATTTCTTTTTTCTGAATAGAAGTTTATTTAATTTCTTGTTAAATTAATTTTTTATGTATTAAAATGGGGAGAGGATGCTGTTTGTTTGGAGCCTTTATTACACAAAACCAAATCAAGATGAGCCAATGTGACTTGTGAGTGTGCGACCATTAGATCATGTGGATGCGATGGAGCATGCAAGCTGTCGGCAGTCCGATTTAGATCAACGACTAAGATCATTTAACAGAATAAAATTGACTGTGCCATATTGATAATCGAATCTCAAATTAACGATTGAGATCAATTGCTGCTCGAAATCGTATGGTATTCGACTACATGTGTTGGGGATCTGCTTAGTTGCAAATGTAGTTGCTAGTTACAGGTCCAACCTCCCTCCCCAGTTTTTTGTGGAATGCACTTTCATCTAGTACTTCCATAAACATTTCATTCATCTCGTAAGTCGTAACAACATTTTGTTAATTGGAATCGGACCAACATTTTTTCCTTACTATGTCTTTTTGCTATTTTTTTTTTTTTAACAACCTTGGGATGAAACAAATAAAAACGTTTTTATTCCAATCAATGATGACGTGCTAAGATAGATTCAAATGTAACATATCATTAAAGTGACTCTCTATCGCACACGGTAGTTTTTCTGTTTTATTTTTTAAACTTATTAGTTTTTTTTTTTTTTTGAAAGAGTAAACTTATTAGTTATTATTATACTCATTTTTTATGAAATCATTTTTTAAATTGATAATTGCAACTTAAATTAACAAAAATATAATACATAATTGTTTATATTTTTTGATAGGATAATTATTTACATTTTTGTAAAATGATATCATGCTAAATTAAAATATTACACCATTATACTCCCTGAAATTATTCGCAAACTAAATAGTGTTTCCAACACGGCTTCACCATTGACCTTAATTAGTAGGAAAAACGTGTTGGAAACACTATTAAGAAGATAATATGTCTTTCCTACTAATTACCCTCACATTGAAAATATGAAAATTTACAAGTGTATTTACTCTTCTCTAAATTAACATCGACATTTTGTTAAACTTTGGCTCCGTTTACTCGTTTAGGATTAAGGCTATAAATACTATATTTTACACTGGCACTTAATTTCACACTCTCAAAACCATTTCTTTCTTCTCTCTTTTCCCCGTGTTTCTTTTTGCATTTCTCTTCAACACTTGGAAAACTTGGTTTCGTTTTTACAAAATTTTCAATAAGACCTTTGTTTTAACTATAGAGGTATATTATTCCTCGTTACCCCCTCAACCCAACCTTGATTTTTTTTTTGGTGGTGGTCGGGGTTCGAACCTCGATCCTTACATATTTTATGCATTGTCTCTATCAAGTGAGCTAAGCTCACGAGGACCAACCTAACCTTGATTGCATAACCTTGTGTCATTCCACCGACGTGCATGGAAAAAGAGAAACACAAGTTTTCTAATATTTTCCATATGTGTATTAGATGCAACACGTGCCCTCTCTCCAAGTCAAAGATAGACGAAAATAGTCAACAAGTATGTTAGTTGTTTCTAAAGAAGTTGGACATCTATTTCGTTATGTTTTCCCTCCAAATGACCCCTCAACTAGGGGTGTTCGTGGGTGGGTTTGGGTTGGGTTTTGCCAAACCCAAAATCAAACTAAATAGGGTACTCCGGTTTGGGTGAGGTAAAGTAACCACCAGTTATATTATTGGTTGGGTTGGATTGGGTAATGGGTTACCCAACTTATTTTTCTATTTTTTAATATTAAATGACTAAATGAAAAATCCTCATAGTTTTGTTTTAAAATAGTACTCTACTTTTTAATTTTCTTAAAAAAAATGTTTAACTTATTTTACTATAATTCTATGCATGACATAAAATACTTGCAACAAACTAAAGTTGCATGACATAAAATTGCATTAGTATCAAAATAACCAAAAAGTGCAACATATTAATTTGTAACTCTAATATATTTTGATTTTCAATATATAGGGTACAATGTGTATGTTTTGGAAATATAACTTTCTTCTACCCTATGAACATAAAGATAAAAAATATTAACATTATTGGGTAACTGAGTTTTTTGGGTTTGGGACTGGTTTTACCCGAAACCGATTTATTTTTATGTGTTTTCCATTTTTAGAAATCATACCCACCCAATTACCCAACCCAACTCATTTTTTTGAATTTTTTTAGTGGGTTTGACCGGGTTTTATGGGTTGACCCAACCCATGAAACACCCCTGCCCTCAACATTTGTTGTAGCTTGCCATGTTCAACCATGTTGCTCATTTTTCTTATCTTCACATCTATGATCTCATATATCACATCACATCTCTTCATCCAACAATGACTCTAGAGACTAAGGTGAAATATTATTTTTCTTGAAAGGTCCCTCAAAAAAAAAATCCTTGAAAGGTGTAAACAAAATGAAGTCCAAAACTAAGGTTCTGACAACGACATTGTTATTAGATGTAGTGCTTCATATTTATTATAATCATTTATTTATCAATTAAATATACTAAAATCATCAATGTCATTCAAGTATTTCCCCTTCCTAATTACATTTTCACTTGATTTTTCTCTTTCAGCGGAGTTTATTTAGAGTCAAAAGTATGGGAAATTTGATTTTTATCTTCTGTCCTTTGACATAACAATATTTTTGAATGTCAATTTACTTCTTTATGTAATATTTCAACTAGTTGCAATATTTATCAAAAATATGAATAATGAAGTCTCAAAATATCTTTTTTCAGTCTATTATTACTTCGTGCATAGTTAAGAATAACATTTATTGATGTAAATTTACTCCTTTTGTATAATACCTCAACAAGTTATAATTTTGTGGAAATATATGAATAAAGAAATTTCATTTCCATTTCTTTTTTGTCTATTATTCATATGTTTCTATAGAGAAAAATAATATTTGAGCAACTATTTTACAATAACTTTTGGGACAACTTTCTCTCTCATATTCAAATAATACTGTATTCTATAAAATCATATAATACCATGGTATGTGAAACAAGCTAAGTTGACTCTCGATACAGAATGGAGGAAGTACGTGGATATATAGCACAGCTAAACTAATAAGTAATAGTTGACCTAAAAATTGTACTCCACCCCCTCTGTATTTTATTGTTTGAGTTTTTTGCACAGTCATTAAAAAATTATTTGATTTAGGTATATTTGTTCTGAAACACTCTTTCATTTTTCAACATCTTCTCGTCCTCTTTTTTTTAGGGTGGCTATAACTACTCCCTTACAAATAATCTCGTAAAAACAAATTATCATAATTATATGAAGGTACAAAGGAAAAACAATGATGAATTAAGTCTTAGTAAGACCATCCTTAACGAGGTCCCAAATTTTTAAGACATGATACATATTAGGTACTTCCATTGGGAGAAAAGTTTTTGGGGTTTTATAAGAATCTAATGTCTCGCTTAAGACCTCAATCTTAAGTGAGACTCGTACTTTTTAAATATTAAAAAATTAAAATGTAATGATATAAAATTATTTATAGTTGATTAATGGGTTTATTTAAAAAATTTATGTGAGATGCTAGATTGGAGGGATTGAGTGCTTATTGAGTACTCTACAATTAAAAAATTATAAATGAGTGATTATACACGTGAAACTCATTTAAGTATTCAAAAATAAGTATTTCTTTTATAGATGCTCTAACTCTATAAAACACCAACTATTGTTTTTAGGGATAGTTCAACCTGAACAACCCGATGATCTTTTTGTTGGTGCAACAACCATCTAAGCCAAATTTAGTGTGTTTCGGTCAAGTTTTCTGGTTGTCGTCGGTTTTTACTCGGTATTCCCTTTTAATTGTTCACGTTTTAGAAAAACAATCATCAAAAGTACGACCCGATGCAATTTTAATTATAAAAAATAGAGAAATGATATTTGAACAACCATTATGTAATAACTTTTGTGATAATTTTCTCTTTTATACTCATATTTTATTTTTACTTTTTCTCTCCATTGTTCTGGTTTTTGTGTCAATCTTTACATTTCTTTGTATATTTTAATTGTCCAATAAATTATCTCAGAACAATAGTTGTTCAAATAACATTCTTTGAAAAATATCCGATTGGAGCTAAGATTCTATGGATTTACTAATTTGAAAAGCTTAATGAACAATCACACTTTTTTTTTTATGTAGTTTGGGTCAAATCAAAACTAACAGGTCAAATCCAAAGCAATTTTATTTAGGTAGCAGAATTATGATTTCCATCCTTACCCACAAAATTTGTGACTTTTTTTAATTGTAGTTCAAGTGTTTTTTGTTAATTAATCCAAGTTCACTCATTTCATATTGCCAATAAGATTTAGAGTATATTTAAGAGGAAACTGAAAATCACTGCAAGGAGGGAGAGAGGGTGATGGAGATGGAGATGGAGAGATCATTTCTTAAGCATAAAACTTCTATTTTAGTGAACTGTTATAATTTTAAATTATGATTTTTTTTTAAAAAGTCAAAATAATATATGGATAAAAATCACAGCTAGAAGCTTTAGTACAAGAAGTGTCAAAAAGCCTAGGTAATATCAAAGTTCAACAATCTTATGCAAAGCCAACAAGGCGCAAAACAAGAAAAAGGAAAAAGAAAAACAAGCTAGAACTCTGAATTTAAGCAAACTAAAGGACTCTGCCGCCACAATTGATAGTCGAAATCAAAAGTAGCGTATTTTGATTTCAACCACCAAAATGACCGAAGTTTCACCCTTTCGCCTAGCGCAAGCAAGTTGTCCTCTTTCCTTTGGAAAATTCTATTATTTTGTTCTTTCCATATTGTCCAAACAACTAAAAGCCATATAATATGCATGGACTCAATTGATTTATAAGATAAAATGTGAAACTTTTTATGAGATGAAATGTAGTTTATAGGATTTTTTATGTCTTATGACCGGATGATCCGGTTCAAACTAACACAAATGGGGTTACTTCAAGTTTGATAGAAAAGCTACAAAAAATTTATCCAACAAGAATCAATAAAAATTGGATTGAATCGGATAGTGAATTAAGTCGAATCGGATAATGAATTAAGTCAAATTTGATCCAACTCATGTGTTTAATTGCAATTTTGGTCTCTTATTTTTTATAATTTTATTTTATTGGTCCCTTTATTTTAAAATTGATAGTTTGACTCCCTCTATCAAATATTTGGTTTAAAAATGAAGATATGACATATTTTAAATGAAATTTTCTTACAATATCATCAATATTGATTTTTTTTTTATCATCATATCATATATCACGTCATTTAAAACATATTGCATTACCAATGTTTAGCTCAACAATGCACCGTAGTGGCCAATAGAGAGACCAAATCGGCAAAATTTCGAAGATGATAGGACCAAAATTACAATTAACCCTGACTGTTTTTTATGTTAAATAAATTAAAATGCAAAAAACAATAGTGTCTTTAGAAAGAAATGAGTAAAACTTTGTACTAAAAAAGAGAGAGAAATGAGCCATAAAGTTGCCTTTAATGAGAGCTCAAAGGCCGTATTGGCCATTTTGTAGGACGTATTTGGCCAGGGTTATGTTATCCTGGATTGGATTGGATTGTACCTCGCATAGGTGACAATATTATTTTTCCTTTAATTGGATTGTATTTTTCTTTTAATTAAGTTTTTAGTCTCTATAAATATTCACAGTTTTGTTTTTAGTTCCTACAAAATAAAATCACACTTTTTAGTCCCTGTGACATTTTTCTTAAGCATTTTAGGGATCAAAATTGTTGATGGAAATTTTTGACAAGGACTAAAAGTGCTAATGAAAAAATTTATAGGGATTAAAAATGCTGATGGAAAATTTTATAAAGATAAAAAATGTGATTTTATTTTGTAGAGAATAAAAACAAAATTGTGATTATTTATAAGGACTAAAAACTTAATTAACCCAATTTTTTTATGTCCCACCATTATTTTCTTCTTATCTCATACGTATCTAACAATTTTTTTCAATGACCTGTCAAACAAATATTATTTTCAGACAGCACACGTGAGATTTTCATTTTTTATAAACAAAATCCTATGCGAAAAAAGTGCTAGTGTGTAATATTGTGAACATGGTCTATCTAATAAACTTGCCTTTTACATTATCAGAAACCTAAAAAAAAAAAAAAAAGAATACCTGCCTTTTATAAGAGCTCAATGGTCGTATTAGCCAGTCTTGACTCTTGACCAAGATGGGTTTGTATTTGTACAGTTGTATTGTACCTACCACGAATACGATATCTTGCTTATATACGAAGATGGTCTCTTCAAAAATATTATCCTTTGGATCAGAACAGAGGAGTCTTCATTATTTATCAAAAATAAAATAAAGAGATGACAGAATTTATCAAACTACATGTAGAATTAGTGTCACTACTTTCCACACACAGACAGACATATACATGTGTCATGACAAAACAAATTATCATAAACACAATATTTATGGACTTAGGAGTCATGACATTGATGTGCATGACCATTTGAATTATGTATAGAATGTCAACATCTTCTGATGTTAGGAAGTCAAAACTGTCAAAATTAAATTGTATAAAAGTATGTTGATTGTCAGAACATGTTTTCTCGTGTTTGACTACTTTGTTTGACACATCTTTTAGGTTGTCTCTTCTACCATAAAAACTCCGACCCCTAATTCTACAAGTAAAGAAACCTCAGTAAAGTTCAATCATACATGTTAGATTTTGTTCAAAATATATTAAATTTCAAGTTAACTAAAAAATTTGTTAGATTTAGTTGAAAAAAAGTACTCCTTGTTAGCTTTGAAAAACTATATATGCATTTTGTCCTAAATTTTTTATTTTACTTAGAAATCGAGCTAAGATGATTATGATCAATTCAACTTTAACTGAATTTAACTAACCACTTAAATGTAACTACGTACTTAATTAGATTAGAAAACTTTGTGGAAAATTGTTGTTCACACATTTGATAGGGCTGAAAAACACATGTAAAAGACGAAAAGCTTCGGTGGCAGTTAACTGCCGAATTTGTTTCGAACCGACAGCAGTTAACTCCCGAGGAAAACCTCGGCAGTTAACTGCCAAGGATCTGTTATAAGAACAGAACAGACATAGGAGTTTCCAAAACTCCATTGTTACGTTTTTGATATTCCTAGGTGCGATTTTCACCAAGCTTAAGTCATTCCAAGCCAATTTCAAGCACAAAAACAAGTAAGTTTTTTGAATCCTATTGCATTGTTGTTTTGTGATTGAATTATTTGTTTTTTTGGTTAAATTTCGATTATAGAGGTTTTATTGATTTTATGATAGTCTTGGTTTAGGTTTTGATGAATTGTTGTAAAATTGTTAGGTTTAGGTTTTGATTTTATGATACTTTAGGTTTATGTTAGAATTGTTTAGGTTTAGGTTTAGGTTGTTATGAATTGTTAGAATTGTTATAGAAGTTTTATTGAATTGTTAGGTTTACGTTTTGATGAATTGTCGTAGAATTGTTTAAGTTTAGGTGTAGGTTTTGATGATAGTTTAGGTTTAGGTTTTGATTTTTTGATTTTATGATTTTATGGCATTGTTGTTTAGTTTAGGTTTTGAACGCCAATTTTTTTATGTAGGTATGTCTCAGAATCATGGTAACATTCATGGTGATGAGAAGAAGAAAGATAAATCACCTATGACATGGCACTGAATTGTTTGTGATGGTTCCGAAAAAAAGAAGGATTCGAAGGTGCCGGTGTACAATCAGTCGAGGTTGAGGAGGAGCGAGAGGTCATGCTATTTTGGTCCTAAACCAAAAGCAAGTGCCCCAGGGACTATAGCGGGCAACCTAATTGACTGGTGTGAATAGAAAGATGAATGAATGTAATGGCTTCTAATTCCTAATTGTTTTGGATTTTTTTATGTTTTTTTGTCGCGCGCATTGTGCTTGACATTATGGTACTTTCAATAAAACCGCGTTTTGAATAATTTCGAATAAAAATCGCGTTTTAAATAATTTCAATTAAAAATTGCGTATTCGAATAAAGACTGATTAAATCTAACGTGAATTCGAATAAAAATTACGTATTGAATAAATAAATTCGAATAGTGAATAGTTTGAATTATTGTTTCATTCAAAAACAACATTATTATGCATAATAAACTATACAGTCCGGTTACCTAACTTAAAGTCGTGTATTGAATAATTTCGATTAAAGTCGTGTTGAATAATTTCGATTAAAGTCGCGTATTGAATAAATTCGAATAAAGGTTACATTACATTACATAAAGTTCGTAAATATGTCCTATAATTACATTACATTACATTCGGGGATGTACCTTCCAACTACAATAATTGTCTTACCCCTGAATAGGGTAAATTCAAACTTGCTAAACAGTATGACTCAAGCATCCATCCGACATTTCTATTGTTTCATTCAAAAGATTAAATTCTTGTTAGGCTTGGTTTAAATAATGGTATTTAAGTGTCAAAAGAATGAGGTGCATTCCTTGACACTTAAATACCATTATTTAAACCGGCCTAACAAGAATTTAATCTTTTGAAAGGAACAATAGAATGTCGGGCGAATGTTTGAGTCCTGCCTTTAACAAGTTTGAATTACCTCATTCAAAGGAAGACAATTGTTGTAGTTGGAAGGTGCATTCTCTTCCTAATGATGATCTTCTGGCGGAATTAAACTTTTGATGATATCTTCAGTTGATCTCATCAACGTTACACGCATATCAATCCACTAGAACATGATGTACTCCCAAAACATGTTCTTCACGTTTTCGTCGTTCGTTAATTCCACCCAAGTGAATGATATTCTCTCCTCGTCGACCGCTGGATGTTTATACCGAACGTATTCCACCCTCCTTGTGTCTATGGGGTTGACTCCTTGGTTGAATTCATTCAGTTGATTCTTGAGACCTCTTAACGTTACACCAAGACACCGAACCTTCAACCTTTGAGGTTCTCCGCCGTTGAATTGTGCATGAACGTCGATCCACCCCGCCATTGTTTCAAATCTACACAATAAGAAATTAAAAACAATCAATGAAAAACTCATTCAAACATTTCATCAAACACTTGATGTGCAAATTATACATAAACCCTAAAAATCATAAAATTAACCTTAAACTCTAAAAAAAAACTTAAAATTGCAAAAAGTATAACAAAATCATTCAACTTATATCTACTCTTAAAATAAATCATATACTCTAACATGTAAATCTACTTAAAAACTAAAATAAAAAAATTAATATAAAACACCAAAATAAAAAATAACCCTCAGATTCTAAACTATTACATAAACATCATGCAAACATTTTAACTAAATTAATCAACTAACATCTACTCTAAAAATGAATTATAACATGTAAATCTACTCAAAAACAAATAATTTAAATATACTCAAAAACTAAAAAAAAATCATTTATAACAACTAAAATGTAAATTAATAGCATTATGATTACTTACTTGTAATTTTGTTGAATAAATTTGGTAGGATTTGGTTGGGTTTTTTAGAGAGATTTGAATTTTTTTGGTAAAATGAGAGTAACAATGAATGAGAGAGCTTCTGCCAAATTTGTAGCAGAAGCGCATTTGCGGTTAACTACCGAGGAAATTACCGAGGTTTTTCTCGGTAGTTAACTGTCGCCGTTTCCAAACAAATTCATCGGTTAACTGCCGCCGGGCTTTTCGTCTTTTACATGTGTTTTTCAGCCCTATCAAATGTGTGAACGACAATTTTCAACTTTGTAAGTGTCACTTTTTGTGTCTCGCGTTTTTACAGGGCTTCTGTCTAATTCTCATTTAAGAGTTCCCCCTCATCTCTAGCCACTAGTCATTCCCACATCTTTTTTGTTCATCCTGTTTTCCCTCAAACCACCTCTTATCCTTGGTGATTTCAACAGATGCATGGAAGTATGTTGAGAAATATGATTTTGTTATGGTTAATCGCACCTTAAATCCATAACATGATATATATTTAGGGAATTAGGGTATAAATGAGTTGAACTATATCCGGAATAGGACCCCACTACTAACTCTAATAATATTCACGTTGAAATCGTTGCTACAGTGATCCTCTCCATCCTATTAGGCTTAGCAAGATGAGTTCAATGCTAAAAAAAAAAAAAATCAAAGGGCAAAAGTTATATTTCGATTTTGTTATTTATATTGGGTTTGTCTAACATGTGCAACATTGCACATGTTAAAACAACTAATAATAGTAATTTTTTCTTAGAAAACAACAATTATTTATTCAAAAGTTTTATATTTAATATTAAATGTATAATTTTCAATACAAAATTTTTATTTTATACTTCTTAATATGTACGAATTTGCACATTAGAGAAAAATCCATTTATATTCTGATAGAAATATGTACAACTTTGTTTATTTTTGTGTGTTTTTTTTTGAGCAAGTTTATTCTTGTGTCAAAATTACTTTTTTCAGTCAACATTAGCAAAAATGTATGCAATTATAAAAGAACTGAAAACATAAAAGACTGGATCGAACCAAATTCAAGCTTTACTACTAATTTTAACAAGCAAAACTCAATTTTTTTAGTGAAGCTCTTTTATATAAGTCAAACACAAGTCATTGGTTTTTCTCACAAGTTAAACTCAACTGTTAAGTGTTCGACTCAGTTCAACTAATTGTATATTAACATTTGGCATTTCAATTAAAAATTAATTTTTTTTCTTATTCTAAAAGGATTCGTAAAGAATAATCTCTGATGTAGTGATAGGTGATAACTAATACGTTAGTACTTGATTTCATGCGCCGTGTGTCTAACTATACAAATAAAATATTGATTTTTCCATATATATACACAAACTTTTTTTATTTAATTGTAATAATGTTCATCTTGGCTTTGTTACATAGGTGGGATGATTAAAATAAACTTTCAAAGATCTGGTTGCATCTCCCTTTCTCAATAATTGCAATAAAGAAATGGCCTTATATCATCGTGCTTTGTTTCTTCTCTCTTGCAGTTTTCATCTCATCAATGATGCATCATAAACTAAAAGTGTTCTTCCTAGCAAGACGCCACTTGTTCTCTCTCCTATCTTTGCTTAATAATAACAATCACAATCATATTAACTGGTGAGGATGTCGTATATACTATATATATATTTTTAAATTTGAGTATGAGTTTCAGGTGATGTTTGTTAGTTTACGCATCATAAGTTGAAATTAGAATCAATTTTATTGATTAATGAGAATTTCAATTAAAGAATTTTATCAAATAACAAATTGTTTAGAGAAATTTGAGTTTAATTTCTTAATGGTATAATTACTGCTCATGTTTTATTTATGTTTTGACTAAATTTCAGATTATCAGAGTCCATTTTTCCTAAAAACAGGAGGTTAACTAAAAAAAACCAGTTAGAACTTTTCTAAGCTACAAAGTGAAAGTGAATCAAAAGATGAACATAATGGTTGGAAATAGTGCTTCCTACGGTGGCAACTTGCGGTTGGCTTGAAGCTTTGTCTTTGAGTTTCATTTAAACACTAAACGCAAGGTTTTTTAATTTGTCAGCCTAAGGAGACTGGCAAAAAATTTTTTTGGTGTAGATCACTACTCATGTATTGTGCTTGAATATATACATATATGGATGACTAGAGATGTTAAAACGGGCTATCTGACCCGTTTAGGGCCAGTTCTAACAAGTTTCGTGCTTTATTAGATCGGGTGAAAAGTTCGATTGAAATGCAGATTTGAAAAATACTACCCGAGAATTGTCCTACATGGGTTGCGGGGCTAAACAGACCGGCCTGTATTAAAAACTCATTTCTTTTTTAAATAAAAAGTATTACAAAATATTCTCAGACTAGCCCTGATGGTACTGAACTTTACGAGCCAGGCTAAAAAGTCCTATAAAAATCCGAGTTTAATATTTAAGGTTCAAGTCTTATAATTAATCGGGTTTAACAAGTCACCTTATAAAGACTAGTCTGATTTGATAGCTCTAAGTATAACGTTGAGTATACATGTTTAACATGAACATTTACACCAAAAAAAACATGGACATTTCGTCAAAAAGTGAACTCCCGTCAAAAAGGATATATATTTTTTTAACCGTTGATTTATTATTTAATGGGCTATGTACCCATTATCATTGATGTAATGTAAGGAAAACTTTATCTTTTTAATTTAAACTAAGTTATAGTTATACGTCGCACTTTACATTGTGACTAATATGATATGATATCAACTATGTTTAGTTGGAGGATGAAATGGGAAAAAAGTGTCAATAATTGAATTATATAAATTATATAAATGGCACATAATTGTACCAATTTTAGGAAACGCAGACATGTATCTTATATTATATATATGTAGTGTAATAATATAAATCCAGAAGTATAAGGAACCAACATGCAAGGTTCCTCACTAATAATATAATTAAAGTAATTCAACTTTCCATCGTGATGCAACAGAGATATATAGCCCATCTCACCAACAAAAGAAGAATGTCATCGACTGGTAGGCAACGTATTCGTTTTGAGTTTTACTTTTGTGTAGTAATATAAAATATAAATAAACTATATACACAACAATATTCCCTCCAAAAAAAATATACACAACACTATTGTTAAAAAAAAAACTATATATAATATATAACTTTTTTTTAGGGAATATAATATATAATTGTTTCCCCTTGCAACAAAAGTGCAGGCAAAAATATAACACCGTTTATTCAAAGGAATTAAAGTACCTCGTACCAGCACCACATTTGTGTGTTTCGCAAATAAAAATAAGAAACATACAGGTATTTTTTGTTTTTGACATAAAATGATATCAAGGTGGGAATCAGGAACTTTGCATATGGGAGAACAAGTCTGATGAACATAATTTGATTAAAAATACTATCGCTTATATACAATTAAAAATATTTAGGATTAAATATGTATTTAGTCCCTGTAAAATTACGAATTTTCAAGTTTAGTCCCTATAAAATTTTAATAGAAATTTAAATCATCCATACTATTGTAGTTTGTAAGAATAATCCCTATTAATATTACAAAAAAATTGATACTTTTAGTCCTCCAAAATAGTCCTTATAAAATTCAAATATGAACTAAAAGTGAATAAAATTTTTGTAGAGATTAAATTTGAAAGCTTGTAATTTTATAAAGACTAAAAACATATTTAACAGAAATATTTAACAGGTTCCATGTTTAGGGAGAGTGACATAGAATCTGGAAGGTGAATTCCCCTCGTAAAGCACGTAATTTGTTATAGAGGATTTGCAAGGGGTGTGTTCCTACTCGTCTCCGACTTCGATCACGACATGTACAATGTGAGGTGATCTGCCCTTGGTGCAATACGGTTGTTGAGGATGATTGGCATGCTTTTGTGGGCTGTACGGTTGCGCATGAACGTTGGTATGGGGCAGGACTTTCGACTGTGCTACAAACACGAGTTGGAACTGAGAGCAACTTGGCAGATTTTGTTTTTGACATATGTTGTTCAGAAAGCCTAGACATTGCTGGTCGAGTGGCTTTACTTCTTTGGCAAATTTAGGCTGCACGTAATGATGTCAATTGGAATGACGCTCATCATACTTCAACAAGTATTGGAAGGACAGCATTAGATGCATGACAACAATGGCAAGAGGTTCATAACACATCCATCACTACCGGTTGTGCAACACGGCCAGAATAGAGTGCAAGGTAACAACTCAGTTTGGGAGAAACCGAGCGAGACATGGTTGAAGTGCAATGTGGATGTCGCGTTCCATGACCGTAACCATCTTACATCTTTTGCGTGTTGTGTTAGAGACTCCCGATGGCAGTTTATTCGGAAATGGCAACGAGCAAATATGTCAGTTT
>Ga0315915_1002615_pt1 | contig 22784 bp, 14 predicted proteins | sample MpolbnodulesMG_FD_207738 | JGI IMG/M metagenome (GOLD analysis project Ga0315915, IMG submission 207738) | Medicago polymorpha root nodule microbial communities from Los Angeles, California, United States - branched nodules | ecosystem: Host-associated > Plants > Roots > Nodule | place: USA... | reverse complement strand
TCAGAGGCAAAGAATGCCCCGTTCATCAGGTGGTTGATAGGATTAAGTCCATCTCCTATATGTGGTTGAAGGCGAAGTATGTAACTCTTCCCCTCAATTGACATGGCTGGTGGCTTAGTCCGTTCACCATGTTGGGCATAGGTTAATAGTTTCTTTCCTTTTTGTATATTCTTTCTTTTTTGTAACTATTGTTCAGACATTGTGTTTCTTCCTTGGTACGCCTTGTACTAGGAAGTACACTTTCCTTTGGTAATATATTCCATTTTAACTTCTTCAAAAAAAAAAAAAACTAGACTAATTGATCAAAAAATAATGTAACACTATACGCATATTTTTATACAATCAAAATTTGGTAAATAATTTTATAATCTCATAATTAAGGATAAAAATAATTTTGTGATACTCTAATTGATCATCTAGAATAAAATAGAAGAATGACAATTATTGTAATTGATTTTGAACATTTACATTAATGACATTAAGTAAACCGGAGTAAATGACAATTATTAAAATATAATTGTTTATTCCTAAAAAAAAAAGATATAATTGTTTAGTAACTACTGCAAGGAATCGATCTCCATACCCAATAATGTCACCTTTTATAAATTGGTCTTCTCCATACCCAATAAACTTTACCACTTCACCTTCCATCTTTATGTGTGTGTAAGGAGAGATGGGATAAGAAGAGGGAAACCAAATTGTGCGAGTTTGCTACCATGACTTCCTTGTCGAGTCCAGGTATGTGAAAATCATAAACTTTTAAAATTATTACGTACATTGAATTATTGAATTTCCACCGAAAGTTTAAACTGTTAAGTTTTACACGATAGTATTCCTTATATCAACTTTAACTAAGTGGCAGAGAATATATGCGTTTAACTCAAGTCTCTGCCACAATATATTTATAAGGTTATAAATTTGCTTAGTGATAATATTGTTTTGTTTTTCCCATTCCCACAATTCCCATTTTTGTCTTCAATTTTTTTACATCTTAATCCATTAGTGTATTTGTGAGTTCTTATTCAGTATGAACAACAAACGAAAACGAAAGCAAAATGATGGTGATGAAATATCAAATGATTCAGTTACATCTCCATTGTCCAAACAAAATGATAATAACAAATCTTTAGATGAAGGAAAAAAGTATATATGTGATAATGCTATTAGATAGACACAATTTGTTTATTTATTTGATTTTTTCATCAAATCGTTTGATAAAGTGCTTATATTCATTTTTCACTTTAGATGGATGTTCCCCTTCTTTGTTACATAGAAAAAGATATAATCACATTATCAAACAATTTAATAAAAAAAAATAACTAAATCAATTGTATACCTATCTTATATCACTATTACATTTTTCCCTTTCATCTAAAGGCTTGTTATTATCATTTTGTTTGGATAGTGGAGATAAAACGGAATCATTTGATCTTTCATTACCATCATTTTGCTTTCGTTTTCGTTTGTTGTTCATATCGAATAAGAACTTGCAAATACATCAAGATGTAAAAAAAATTAGTTTTGTCTCATTCATGTACATACATATGAATTAGTCTCATTTATTTTCTTAGATTATATATCTTGTCGTTATGATTATGGCAAGTTTTAATTTATCTTAATCTGTCTGGTGAGAGTGGTTGAATGACAACGGTGGCAGAGAATGTCCGAGTGTGACGGTTACGACTTTTGGCACGGCGGTAATGAGTCTTCGTAGTGGAGCGAAAGGTGTCTACAGGCACGTTAGCACTCCAACGCTCAAGTCAGTAATGAAACTGAGAAAGAGTGTGTAAGAAATGTTGTGGAAGTGAGAATTTACCTTGACGGTGAAGCAAGTTCACCCTTATATAGGCGCGCGTTGGTCATAACCGTCTCTGGGTTATGCGGCTTGTGATTAAGGACGGAGTAGGACACGTGTATGGTGATCCTCGCGCTCCTGGGTGGCACGGTTTATGCGAGCTGCACACACCCTTAGTACGGAGTCTTGAGACGACGCAAGTCCAGCCACGTATCAACGTGCGGTTGGTCTTCTCGGTCCAGAACAACCCTTGTAATTCCACTATGAGTTTCCAGTTATTCAATATCAGATTATAACATTCTATATGTTATTCTAAATTAATTATTTAAGGTGTTATAACCGGTGTCCAAGGTGTGATGCAAAAACTTGATCAATGCACTGCAACCATGACTCAGTGGCGTAAAGATAACTTCCAAAATCTTCGTAGAGAGGTTGATATATGTCACAAAAGATTAGAAAGAGGATGGGCTCAGGTTTATTTTTCTGGTGTTATACTTATTTAAATGCATTCAAGAAAATGTTATATTTACCCTTCTAGTAAAAGATGATATTTTTTGGAGACAAGAGTAAAATCTTTTGGTACAAAGATGGTGATTTGAACACTAAATACTTTCATGCATCTGCAACTGCTAGAAAGAAGGTGAATAAAATCATTTCTCTGGAGAATATTTCATTGCAAATGGATGTTTGTAGTAATTCAGATGAACCGAATGTCCTAGAGAATATTTCATTGAGCTATTCTAAAAGAAGACAAGCTTATGTGGTATAGTGCTTAATGCCAAAATTGATGATAATGATGTCTTAATTGCAAATGGATTTTCTTTATGCATGAGCTTGAGTGATGAGAATGTCTTGATCTAGATGGATTTAATCCAAGGTTTAATCAACATCTCTGGGATCTTGGCAAAACTTACGGTGAATTCAAACATGTGTTTGATTATAAATGTGCAAAATTCATTTTAATATTTGATTGTTGTCGGTTAAAATTGATTCTAACGTTGAAGTTAAAAATTGTAAGTATAAACTTTGTAATTAGTGTTTACATTTAAATTTAGTGTTCAAATATACAGTTTCATGTATCCAAACATAAATTAATTAATTTTCAATTCACGATTAGCGAAAATCAATTTTATAGTATTAACTCAATCAATTTGTCACGGTCGAACAAAGTACACATTTAATGCATGTTTAAAATCACAATGTATTTTTATAAGCAATGATGAGTGATAGCCTTGAAAATACTATTTATTTTCAGAGGTCTTACTAGTGAAAGTATACACTGACTCAAAGAAACTGGGGTTCTAAAATTTCCTATAGCTTTCCATCGACAAACTTGTTTGCGAAAAAAATAAATTGAATCATTTCGTGTCACAACAGTAAAAGTAAATATTAAAGACAATAACAATTTAGGAAAGCAAGTAAAAACACTTAAGAGATCTCAAAGATAAAAGTGTGGTTTAAACAATGATTCAGTTATGACATGGCTTTACAACGATATAGAAAGATATAGCTTTATGTGGCTTCTTGGCAACTAGGTGGTCTTACGGGTCTTTGAACTCAACCACCATGTTAAGCATGGAACAACACACCATTCGAAGTTCATTCGTTATACTTAACATGCAACATTACTAGGTTATGTCATCAGTAGTTCTTCATTTATTGAGAAGTTGAGCCGTGACCTATGACAAGAATCCTAGATAGATTTTTGATCTCTACGCTTAAAGATCTATGATCATATCAAGTAATCTTTCATGTTCTCATCTCCATTTAGTACCTAAGGACCTAACTCATAATAAACAAACAGCTTCATTCAAATCTTGTTTCAGTCTCAAAGAATTTGACAATAAATATAAAAGTGATCAAATTTTACTTTCAAATATCATCGTTAAAATAGTTTGTTTAAAAGAAGCTTGAAGTTATAACTTTCAAATTTTATGCAAAGATAATCATAAATCCATCATGTCTAAACCACTAAAGAGGTTTAGCTCATGACAAGCTCAACCGCAAAAAGCAAAAATAAAGAAGAAATAGATGAAGACATGCAAACTATATTAATAGATAAATAAGAGTTAGAAAACAATTACACTCCACAAAGGAAAGATGTAACCTTGAGTATCAACAAAGTAATTATAAGTGTAATTAACTAAGAACTAGTATTGATGCTCATCTACGTCATATGTCATGTAATCACTCAATTTCTCATAAAATATGAAAGTTAAATGTTAAGTAATAACCAACATTTTTGTTGGTTATCAACAAGTCTCAATCATGTCAAATTCTTCTAAAATCCAAACATACAACAATGATAATAATATCTATCATTAAAGAGGAGGGTCGGTCATTAAAGAGGAGGGTCGGTCCAACAGATTAAGAGGCCTAAAACAAAAAATTTAATGTTGTCTTTAAAAATATTTTTTTACAGAATATTTATATAAAACCAATTTTGTGGAGATCAAAATTTGAATTCATGACCAAGAGTAATTGATACATAATAAGTTAAGCTATGCAAATGTCTAAAATTTATCTGTCATATAATATACTTATAACCAAATTAATTTTTGAAAAACCTTTTTTTTCACACAAAAATTTGAGACCTAAAACCCTTGCTTAGATTGCTTAGCTTTTAAACTGACCCTATTTGATAATGTAATAATATATCCATTGTATCTGCACTGCATGAAGTTGAACACCGAAATTGCTCTTCGAGTAACATTTCACTCAACCAAATACCAAAAATGCTTTTAAGTGATGGTGATTGATTATGATGCATACAAATCGAAAAGCTAAATAAGAATCCCCAATGGCACAATAAACAGAGAAAAATTAGTTGAGGGCAATATTATAGTTTCAGTAAAGTGACGTTCTCCAGACACGTATCTGTTTGACACTGATTGAATAATCACTCGGTCACACATGAAATACCTGTTATACCCTCATTATTTTTGCAGAATACCATAGACAACCTTCGGTATTTGTGCTAGTGAACTACTCCCTCCATCGTTTAATAACTCCATCATTTAATAAGTGAGTCTTTTGTAAAAAATATTGCCCTAAAATATTTGACTAATTTAATTTTTCAGTACAATATTAATCATTTTTTCTATTATAACTTTAATTAATACTACTTTCATCACTTCCAATTTAATATATTCTACTTTGCATTTATGATAATAATAAATGATACTTGACAAGAACACTTAAAATCATTTTTCTCTCGCTTTCACTAATACATTTTTCTTAATAAATGTGAAATGAATAAAATGCTCACTTAAATTGGAATGGAGGGAGTGATATTTAGCATTTTAGATGGATACATAATTTTCACTGATGTTTAACTAGGAGTGTTAAGAACACTGATTTTCAACCCACACCTCTAACATTCATTCATCTATTTAGTGAAATCAATGTCAATTTCATATTTTTGACATAGAATTGAGGAATCCACATTAACTTTTTTTATAAATAAAAGAGTGTTAGAAAAAGAACATTGATAGTTATTCTGGACCGGCATAATATTCCAAACCGGCATAAAGTCCAAGAAGAATAAATCCAAGAAGAGAGGCACAATAAAGTCAAGGCACATATTCCTCTTAGAAAGCATCATGAAGGTGCAAGAAATCTCAAATCTCTGTGCGTGTCACCGCAAAGTGCACCTGGTCATTTAGATCATTTCTAACGACCTCCAAGATTCACGCCGCGAAACCCAGATACGGTTAATGCTCGTCTCATCAAAATAAAGATAAAAAAGTAATAAATAAGTTGTACAACAATTGTATGACAACTTTTGGGAGTTTGGATGACCTTCTTCTATCTTTTTATTGGTAAAAACAATAGAGGAGGAAAGATGGAAGAGATAATAAATACATAATGCAAATAAAAAATAATTGTATAAAAATATTTGCTATTAATAACATTCTTAACATGTGTTCTAAGAGTACAAATTAGTATGATCTAAAATTGACAAATAATTTGAGATTTTTTTTAAAAAAAATATGACAATCTATTGTAAGATTGATGGAGTAATTAAGAAACACACCGTCCAACACAGTCTTCTTAACACAAGTTTTGTTTATGGAATCAAATCAATCAAATACAGTAACAGAGTTGAAAAAGTGGGTCAAAGAGTGAATTATTAAAATTTATTTGAGAAGAAGCAAAAGACTAATGGTCCCTCCCTGGTGAGTTATGAGCAAAAGAAGAACAGCTTTTTGATCCTTTTTAACACCTCATTTTCCTGTCTGTCCTCTGCACTCATTAAGGTTGTTCTTCTTAACACATTACAGTATTATTTATTACTTACTTTCTTCTCTTCATTTGTACTTCCCTTTCTCTTTCTATTTTTAGTTCTAAAGTCTGTTTTTGCAAGCAAAGTATGTCACCAAAATCTAAACCCATTTTGGAATTGTATATATTTACTTTATAGATTCATGAGTGATCCTTATCAGCAATGAACTCTTCACCAAGGTTGGATTCAGCTGTGTTTCAGCTCACACCAACTAGAACAAGGTAACATTCATCAATCAATTTTTACTTCTTATGATGCTTCTTCCATTAACTTTATTGCAAGATATATTTTTTTTTGGTCTCAATGATTGTTCGACTCGGAGATAAGTAAAGTCTTACCAATAATTGTTTCGGTCAGGATTTGAATTCTCGTTCTCCGGAATGAAAATGAGAGATTTTAATAGAAAAACAAATTAATATTTCATTTGATATTATAAAATGACTGATATCTAGCATATGAGATATTTGATTGTCATGCAACAAATTCAAATTGGGATGGTTGCTATTTTAGGGAGTGACTAATTTGTGGTAAAGTTGCTATTCTTTTTGTTTCTTTTCTTTAATTGTCAAGTGCATTGGTTGAGTTTTGTTTTCAAGTTTATTTTCATTGGTGACATTATGCCAACCTGATTTTTGTTTTTGGAACTAGTGGTTGATGTAAGCATTTTCATTAGTTTAAATTTGGTACTTATTTTTTTAATGTGCTTTAAATTGATTTAAGTTCTTTGGATATAATTAGCATAGCACTTGTATTGGTCATATATTCTTCAGTAGTCGGTGCTAGAAATCGAGTTTAAGAAATAGGAAATTTACTGAGGGGTGTATTGTGTGTATACATATGATCATATGATTTTTATGTCACTGAATGATCCTTCAGTATAGTATTTGCTACCTGATTTGTTGCTTTGATATTTTTCCCTCTTTTGTAAATTAGGTTTGATTTGGTCATAACTGTGAATGGAAAGAAGGAGAAAATTGCCTCAGGGTTGCTCAGCCCATTTCTATGCCACTTGAAGGCTGCTCAAGATCAAATGGACAAGGGTGGTTATTCAATTGTTCTGGTGCCTGAGCATGGATGTGATGTCACGTGGTTTACCAAGGGAACTATCGAAAGGTGTGGCTTGCAGCTATTATAATTTTTTGTTTGTTGATATTCTTGTTGGCATATCTTGTTATCATTGTTATCAATTAGAGGCTACAGCGTAGCAGAATTTTATCAAATCAGTATTGTTTTGTGTTATGCTATGCTATTTGGCACAAAGTGTAGTCAAATAGAGGCTATAGTGGCACTATAACATATTAGCATAGCGAAATTTGAACAAACAACCTTTTTTGTGATCTGTGCTTCGAATTTCAACTGATAGCGAAATTTTTTTGAGCGGTCATTAGGGGTTTGAGCTTATCGTTTGGTATTCTTTCTTATGGTACTCAGCATGGCTCTCCAATGCCATTTTAGAAGTCCTTTTTCATTTGTCGAAATATCTGTGAGAAAGTTCCCTTTAAGTCTATTTTGTTCTAGCTTTTTTCAAAGCAGAGGGATTTACTGGGGGAATGGCAGTGAAGCATTGCATTTGAAAGCTAAACATAGATTCACTTATAACTCTAAGATTGGAAACTTAAAGATTGCATGCTGAATTAATTTTCTATGCTTCTATAGGTTTGTTCGGTTCGTTAGCACACCTGAGATACTGGAACGTGTATATACTATAGAATCTGAGATCATACAAATTGAAGAGGCAATTGCAATTCAAGGAAATAATTTGTTAGGGATTGGCACCGTAAGTAAATATCTAACAGCATTTTTAAATTCAACCACAAGAATTTAATTATTCATATTATTATCTTCTGTGCCTGTAGGTGGAAGAAAACCAAATAAAACTAGTGGAAAGCACTGAAGGGACTTTTGAAAGGACAGGTGCGTCTTATGCAAGTTATTATTGTGTACAACAAGTTATTATTGTGTACAACTATACCACCCAACTTGTATTAAACAAAAAACAGTATATAGGTTTATTAAAAGCTTTGCTGAAATTCATAATCTGATTGGATTAACAACTTAATCAAGGGCCTATAGAATAAGCGCTTATCATATAAGTGTTTTTGCACAAGACATTTCTATAAAAAATAAAAGATAAAACAAAGTCAATCTGTTTTTGTATAAGTTATAAGCTGTTTTCATAAGTTATCCTGGAGAACTTATAGAAATAAGCTGAAAACAACTTATGACCATGTTGTAAGTTGTTCCCATAAGTTCTCCCAAAGTCTCACAAGTGTTTAAGTCAGTCGATAAGCTCAAATAACTCAATCCAAACAGGCCCTAAGAGAATTTGTTGCTTTTCTCAGGAAGGAAGATTAAGCAGGATAGTAATGTGGAGAAAGCAGTTGTTCCTTACAAGGTTGGATGTCTTGAACTCTGAAACTTATATTGAATTATCATTTTCTGATCAGTCTGTGTGGATATGTCTTAGTCTGATATGCAGCCGCCTGATGCAAATGGAAGCACCTTGTCACAAGGAAAATCAAAGTAAATTCTAAATCTCTGAGTTTTTCTTTTATTCATAATGAGTATAGAATTTCAGTTGATGGTTTGCATGATTTATATGGAATTCATTAAGTGCCAATGGCAGACATGGATATCACTCGAGAAACTATTATTGATATGGTTTGAGCAACGAAAGCTAAGATGTCATGTCACCAACATGCCCAACTGCTTTATGATGAATAGAGTGACATTGGCAGAATTTATGTATTTGAGCATAGTTAAGCTAAAGATCTTATTTTCTACAAATGTAAAAGTGGGTTGCTTTTTAGTGTTGTATTCATTGAGCTTCTTTTGACAATGAAAAACAGGTTGTTAACATCTGTGTCGTATTCACTTTCTTTACGTACTGTTTTAGAGTTCAGCTTTTGAGAGTCTTGGAGACACGTAAGTCAGTTCTACATAAAGAGCAAGGAATGGCATTTGCACGTGCTGTTGCTGCAGGTTTTGACATTGACTCCATACCAGCTCTGATGTCATTTACTGAATGCTTTCAAGCGTCACGCTTGATGTAAGAATATTCTTCTTTCTTAACCATTTTTTACTTAATTATATTTTACTTAATTATTGGTTAGTGAGATATTGGTTTCTTCATCATCTGGCCATTAAATGCATATTATTTCTACAATCTTGCAGATTCTAATTTTTTCACATTTCAGGGATGCATGCAGAAAATTCATGTCTCTATGGAAAAGAAAGCATGAGAGTGGCCTATGGCTTGAAATCGAAGCTTCTGAAGTGACGCCTAATCGTGCAGACTTCTCTGAAATAAATACATCAGGCATTTTACTTTCCGACAATATGGTCAGTACATACCACACTGAAATGGACTCAGAAAGTAATGGTAGGAAAACATATTCAGGTACATGGCAACTCCAGCAAATTCTGATCTTGTAAATTCATGAAGTCTTCATGACCTAATGCATATCGTTGAAAGTTCATTAGTCATTACTCACTGGTTGTTACTCTTTCTTACATGCTTAAACCTGTACATACACATACTTGGACCAAACTTAATTTTCGCATTTAGAAATGCTGTTTTTCTTTTCCATTTAATCAGCCAATATTTCAAAGAATCTTGAGCCATGTGAAAGTTTTTTTTTTTTTTTTATAGATAAATTTTAAGAAAATTTTAATGCTTCCTGCCAAGAATAATATATCTGGGCGAGAAAATTTCAGATTTTTATTTTTTTTCTCCCCCTTAATGTACATAGATTATTTTTCACATTTGAAGATGTGTTTCATATGGACTAAAAACCAACTGCAGGAAACCAAGCTAATATTCAAGGTCAACTTTCTCATCATGGATTCTCCCCTTGGCCTGTTCATTCTCTCCCAGGTGCTTTGCCAGTGTTCCATCCTTTTGCAGTCGAAGGCGTACCCTACTATCCGACTTATCCAGGAAACAGTGCATTTACGCAGCCAGGCTGTCCGCCTATGGAGGATCCCCGACTACATGCTGATCAAAGTATTCGACATCGGAGACATTCCATGGATAATAGACACAGCAATACTGATTCCGAAAATTGGGACATAGAAACTTCAAAAACAAGGTTTAAGGATGAAATGGATATAGAGAGGGAAGGTTTACAGACTGGAGACAGAAGGAAGAAGACTAGTCGATCAGACAGACGTAAATCTGGCACGGTGGTCATCCAAAATATCAATTACATAGCAAAGACTGAACATTCTTCTGGCAGTGGATCATATTCTGATTCTGCTACTGAAACCGATGAAGATAAAGTAGTTCACAAATCTGTGAAGACCTCAAAAAGAAGGGGATCCGGTAAGGCATCTTTGAAGAGGTTGAATTCAACTGATAAGGAAGAAACAGAAGGAGGACATTGGCAAGCATTCCAAAATTATTTATTGAAAGGTGTAGATGAAGATAGACATGCCATTAACCAAAACCAGTTTGAAATAGAAAAAAGTGATCATGCGAGAAGAAAAAAACATGTTGCAGCCAAAGATCCTTTAGATTTGACTGGTAATTCACATCCTTCGTCAGATGTGGCTGCTGTCAATGGACAATGTTATTCAAACACTGATTTGGAAAAGAAGTTGTTTCATAATGTGAATGATGACTCAATCATGGTTGAACACAGAGTCAATGATCCAGTAAATATTAAAGGAAATGCTATGGACATGGACTCCGAGTTCCCGAATGTGTATACAAAGGAAGGAAAACGGAAAATCTCCAACTATCAGCCAGCTGAATTGAGCTTGTTGCCTGAACGAGGAGCTGATAAAGGGTCAATGCGTTATGATTGTGCACTAGACTACGAAATGCAGGCCCAAGCTGTAGGTGGTTCTTCACAGGATAAAAAGAATAAAGGGGTATTGGCTCATCACACCAAACCAGGATCTAAGATGTTGGATAAGGAGCAGAAATCAAAACCTACACCAAGTATTTCTGATAGAAAGAAGACCGTTGGGCCAATAAGAAGGGGTAAACCCAATAAACCGAGTCCATTGGATGAAGCACGAGCACGTGCTGAAAGACTACGAAACTACAAAGCAGATCTCCAAAAACTGAAGAAAGAGAAGGTACTCACTCAAGTTGAAGCAATTGGAAATTAAATTAACATTGTTTCAATTATATTTACAATTAGATTAACAGATATACTTATTTATTTTCTATTATTTATAATAATCAGGAAGAGGAAGATATAAAACGTATAGAGGCTTTAAAGAAGGAGAGACAAAAGAGAATCGCTGCTAGGAGTAGCTCAGTCACCAAACCAACCACCAAGTCAACCATGCCATCACTGCAAACAAAGAAACAGTTTCAAACAAAATTTTTGTCAACCGTGCCTAAAGGATCAAAGTTTAGTGATTCAGAGCCAAGGTCATCCTTACCCTTCCAAAGATTCCCTATCAGAACTGTTTCTGGTGGATCCAATGATTCTTTAAAACCCTCAAAAACAAGCAGACTGAGTGCTGGCAGTAGCAACTCAGTTACAAGCAAATTAAGGCGATCAGTGCCTCTTATGCCTGAACCCAAGCAAGAGAAGGGTGGTGGTGCAAACAATACGAAGGCATCAATAACAAGTAGAAGACTCTCAGAACCGAAAATGAGTACCATTCGTCCGACTTCCTTAGTTAAACCACGGAGCTCTAGGACACTTTCAAGGACTAAGGCAGTTGATGAGACCGAGAGAAGAAAGATTTCTGCTATTGTGAATTATGATAAAGACAAGATTGCAACCCTTCCAGAACTGAAAATCAGAATATCTAAAGAGAAGACACAAAAGCTTAATGGCGACAAGCCTTCTATGAATTCAGAAGGTGCCTTGCTGAAGAAAAGTGAAATTGAAATTTCAACCACTGATGATAGAGATGAAATTCCTATGATTGATAAGACTGTTGTGATGCTTGAGGGTGAAAAAAAAACATGTGCCCTTGATATCAACGATGAGAAACCAAGAGGGAAAACAACGATAGCAAAGAGACAAGATGACAAAGATAAAGCAATGGAGAAAACTGAGAATCAATCTCAAGCGAAACATGTATCCTCCAAGGTGCGTTTTCATAACTAGAGTAGATTTATCATTAGTTATTTATTTTGTTAGTTTATACTTTTTGTGTATTTTTTTCTTAAAGAAAATTCATAAACATGACTGAGTATAGTTATATATGTTGTGTCTGCCTAACAGCAAGTGAACTTTTTAATAAATTCAGTGAGTATTAAATTATATATAGAATATGGATATAGGTGAACCTTAATACTCACTGAATTTAAATTTTTTCTCTTCCACCAATGCTTATATATAGAATATGGATATGATATGGGAAGTGATGTCTATGTTCAATTCTTTGATTAGAGGAAATTATCTGACATTTAATTTTAATTTCAGATATGTTATTTTAGACCTTTAAGTTTAACTGTATTTGCAAGAAAATTGTAAGTTGATTTATTGTTGACTACATGCCTGTGTTGTTTATTTGAATTCTTTGTGTATGGGAAAAATTCTTAGTACTTCAGCTAATTTGGAATATATTATCTTCCACATTCAGGTTAAAATGAATAATACAAAGAATGAACCTTCAAAATCATCATCTAGCAGTCGTGTTGGCGAGGAAACATCTTGTGCCCCATACTCTCGAGGTTCTTCTTTGGAAGATGGCCATGCAAAAAATTCTGAGTATGGTAAAGCACCTCCCACGAGCTTGGAAACTACATCAATCGGTATTGAGACTTTCAGAGCACATGTGTCTGACACCAGGAACTCTACACTTGAGAAAATTCCTGAGGTAAATGAGAATCCTCAGGTGAAGGACTCACCAAAAGGGTTAAGACGGCTGTTAAAGTTTGGAAAAAAGAATCACAGTTCAGCTACTGGGCACAATGTGGAATCAGATCATGCCAATGAAATTGGAGCGACCAATGAAGGTAGTGTGATTCTTTCTGATGGCAACATATAGATATTCTATTTTTATGGCACTTTCTAAAAATGAACATACTCACCATCTCAACTTTAGCCATAGGTTATGCAAAAGTGATGGAAAAATAAAATAAAAATTTGGGATTTTTTTTACTATTAAAGTAGGTTTTAGTTTATAGGAATTTTTTATTAATATGTTTGCTCCATTTCATAAATGGCATGAAGATCGAGAGTATTATCGTTGACTGATTGTTTGAAAGAAAACCAACCATATTCAATTTCATTTGTCATGTGACTAATATTAATCATCCTGATACCATGTTTTGATTTGCTGTGTTGTCTTAGTTCCCACTTTGAGGAATTTGCTTTCTCGAGATGAAACTCTCTCAACTAACGCAACTCCTCAAAAGCGTAAGCACTTGTTCAATTCATTTGTGAGAAAATTGAATCAACTCGTACTTCATCTTGACATCTCAATATGGGCATAATAAATGTCTTTTTATTTTACAGCCACTCGCTCTTTCTCCTTGTTATCGCCGTTTCGAAGCAACAGCCGAGAAAAAAAGATAATGACGGCTTGATAGAAGTGATTATGCTATTTGAGGTTGATGTTGTGACCATTTACAAATTTTCATTTCTTTTCCTCTTTTTCTGAGCTCCAATGGGCAATGGCCCTTTGTCTAGCTGAAAACATCAGAGTAAATATATTGCTGATGCCTTTTTTTTTTATCAATGATCATTCTTGCATTTTATCGTATATAGTGCATTCCTTTACTTTGTAAGTGTCACATTCTTATTCTTCAATGATTCTGAACAATATTTAAATCAATCTGATACAATAATTTTACTTTTTAATTATCTTTGTTAATAGTTATAACATTATATATCCATTAGTATATATCTAAAATAAGATAATGAAACTGAATGCTGAACAAAACCAAATACAGTAGGTAAAATCTAAATGAATGAGTGAAAAAAACTGAGAAGAGTTTGGCTTCCAAAATCTAAAATATTTAGGTGATTGTGTTGATTTGGGTTAGAAAACCTGAACTCGAACTAAACCAGTTATTCTTGGTTTGAGTTGAGCTTTGAATTGAAATAAACTAATAGTATGATGGAGATGAGCTTATTGCGTTTCTCCCAGTTCAAGTTGCAAGCACGCTTCAAAGAAGGGTAATCAGTTTTTCCTTAAACGTAGAAGCCACCATGGCTCTCAGGGGAGAAGAGTATAAAAATATTTATAAACAAATGCAAATTCTATCTAAAAATTCTTCAGAAACTTAATATGCCATCAATATATTCCCACGAAACTACTCGAGTTAGAAGCAAAATTTTCAAGGCTGTATCAGTAAGTTTTCTGACTACAGCTGCTATAAGAAACTTTGGTATACATAGATTCTGCTACCTGTTCTGGCATTCAACTATTCAACTAGTAAGCCTTAGGATATGAATACTAATATGGTGAGGAATCAATCAAATCGAATAATTAAACATGAAATGTGGCTTCTACTCATCCTAACCAATGCTTCCTTAGCCAAACACTCAGCTGCTTCTTGTGGATCCTCTATGTGCCTGATAAGATTCACTGCTTCTTGGTTCTTCATCACCTACAAATACATAGGAGACTCATGAGCTTCTTTTTTGTTTTTCCTATGTATTTTTAAAAAACGAGTGAATCCCGATTTATTACGAAATTTCAAAATAATCTTTGAAATTTAAAATCCTTGAAAATGTTTTACTCATAAAATTTCCTAATGGCTAAATATTCTAAGTTATAACATTAATATGTCATCTTGGGGTTTACCTCCCATATGCCATTGCTTGCCAGGATCACAAATTCAGTACTAGAGTCAATCCAATAACTTCCAACCACAAGTTCTGAAGCCTTTGTACCTGTTGCAGTACCTGATTCACATGCTATTACTTTATTTTGTGTACATGCATATCGTTCATTATTAAATGTGACAACCAAAACATATACTCACTTATAGATGAACAAATTAAACAACATTCAGATTATCTAATATTATTATACTGAGAGAGGATGAAATATCTCTTGAATAGATCAAATCCCAATTGAATGAAAAAGATGGAGCTAATCTGTGCTGCATTCTGGATTACAAAACTGATTTGTTTCCTACTTAGGGTTTGTTTGGATTGACATTTATTTGAGCTTATCTACTGTCATAAGCATTTGAGATGGTCAGGAAGAACTTATGGAAACAACTTATAATATGTCCATAAGCTATTTTCATAGCTTGTGAAAACAGCTTATAGTTTATACAAAAATAGTTTGACTTTATTTTATCTTTTGCTTTAGAAATAGTATATACATAAATCTTATATGATAAATGATGCTACGAACACTTAATTTAGTTGTTTATCCAAACAGGACCTAATATTGCTTTCCATCTCCCAAATGAATCGTCATAGTCATTCTAAATATTTCAAAAAGATTCGAGTATTTGATTTGATACCTGAAAAAAGTCTGTGATACCAATGTTTCTTGGATGATTGATTGTGCTTTCCAATTGTCTGATAAGCTACACCATCTCTACACAAAACAGTTCTGTAATCTCCGATGTTGGCTAGCACGAGTTTTTCTCCATTTATTATCATCACAGACGTTGAACCTATGATGCATGTTTCATCCGATTTGTTTGTCTCTCTGATCTTTGTTTTTGCATTTAGGTATGCTCTCTTGAGTGTTTCTTTGGCTTTTCTCCTCAAATGAGACTAACATAATTGATAGTTGAAACATCAGAAACAGAAAATAGGAAATTATATAATCACAATGCATTTGGTCCTTTTACTTTTCATTAAAGTACTCCAATAAGTATACAAGCAAAGACAATATATACGAGTATGTTTGAATTGACTTATTTTAGCTTATCTACCGACATAAGTACTTGTGAGACTTTTTGAGAGAGCTTATATAAACAACTTATGAAATGTCCATAGTTTTCATCTTATATCCATAAACTTTCCATGATAGCTTATGAAAATTGATTATAACTTAAATGAGAACAGTTTGACTTTATTTTATCCGTCGATATAGAAATAAATACATAAACACTTATATGATAAGTTCTTATAGCTCTTAATTGTCCTATTTTGTTCTTCCATTCAAAAAGTCTCCCAAGTTCAAAAGCATCATTGTTTTGGTTCAGAAATATAAAGAGAAAACTGCATAAAAATCAATAGAATAATTAATTGATTACCTCTTTGAGATTCTTGTCAAAATAATTGGCTTGCAAATATTTGGTAACACAATCTCCAACCAAAGTATCAAAGATTCCACAATACCACAATTCTGTCTCACCAATTTGCTCTCTTTGTATCACAACTGAATCAAACTCACAGTCATCAGAATCACCATTAATCCAATCATGCTCCACCACATGATGACCATGTGATATTGGCATCATCCATGATGGCTTGCTTCCAACTCCATGATTTCTTCTTACCTTTCTATTTCCTAAACATGAGAGTTTCACCCTAAATGCCTGTGCAAGTCAAGAGAAATTCAACTTTTTGATATAAACAACTAATTATTGTTGTTTTTTTTTTTGAAAAGGACTAATTATTGTTGTTAATAAGCATTTAACAATATCATGAAGAACATAATCTCAAAAGGGTCAAGACCATATATTATTTTTCCCTTAAATATTTTTTTTCTTATGAATTTCGAAGAGCCTTCATGTAACAAAGGAATAAGAAAAATAAAATAACATTGACTTACCTTGACTTTGAAGTGAAAATCTCTCATTCCCATTTTTTGCTTCCTCTAATTATATGATCAGAACCTGAATAAAATTGAGAATTTTAGAAGATGAATAGAAAATCAAAGTTTATAAAAAAATAATAGGTCTTTTGATCCTATTGGTTTGAGGTGATGATACATTCAACAAAGGTGTTGAATAAGGTGTGGAAGTAGCTGCTCAATTGAATGAATTAATTGACTTTAATTATCCGTTAGGAGACTAGTTTGAATAATCAGTAACTGCCACCCTCTATCTTTTGATTTTTTGAATAAACCTAATATACTCGGAATTCTCTTGATAAAGATAATTAGCTAGAGTTAGGGTTGATCGAGTCTAAATCAGAGAAAACTTTAAGACTCAAACATAGCTTCAACGAACACTAATGGACACGAATCAATGGCCTCGTAAAGCAAATTGTATTTATACTTTATACCAAACCATCGAAGTTGTTATACTTTGAAATTTCTATTACAAGAAAAATAATCAAATATTAATTATTTTCCAAAAAAGTTGTCCTTTTTTCTTGGCATGAAATAAGAAACAACCTAAGAAAAAGGGTTGAGTCAAATAAAACGGGTAACGGATCACTGAATTTTCTTTCGATTTTTATTGGGTTATTTATCTTTAGTCTTCAGTGGATAATAACGTTTCTTTGTTTTTTTTTTTGCAATAACATTAATTTCTTTTACTCCTTAAAACAATAATTTATGATATAAATAGTCAACATCTCATATCATATATATAACTATTAAAGTTAAAGCAAACCCTCCCATTTCTTCCTCTGCTTTCCTTTTCAAACTCTAGCCGTCACTTTTTTTTTTTTTTTCTTCTTCTTCTTGTCAGAGGAGTGATTTATGGTCAATTTTGACCCAAAAATCACTCATCCGAGTTGTTTTTCCTTCTATTCTAATTAAATAAGTGATTTCAGATATTTTCTGTTTTATTTCGTTTGTTTTTGTGATTTCGTCGTCTCTGAACGACTCTGTTTGTTTTGATTTCCCGTCTTTGTGCGGTGTGTTTTTGATTTCCCGTCTTAGTGCAGTGTTTATTTGATTCAGGTTGAAAGATTAGCTTTGAGCAAGTGCAGATCCGATCAATGACAATGACTTTGGCGTCCCTAACGTTGCAGATCCGGAGACATGAGTATTTCAGAGACTTGAATATAGTCATATTAGTCATATTTGTAGGCATGGATACTTTGCCGTTTTATGCTATTAACATGGATGTTGTGAGTTTGTTCACGGATTCATCATTTTTATTTTTAGCGAATTTGGATGTGTATTGTATCGATGTACTCAATCAATTTGAATGAATGAATATCGTTTACTTTTGTAAAAAGAATAATATTATGGATCTATATAAAAAAAAGTTAAAAAGAAAGCCATAGGTTCTTTGTTTTTTTTTTTTTTTAAGAAGGTTCTCTTCTATATAATTATCATTTTTTTGGATCACTTTGAACTTCCTGTTGACCCATGCTTTAAGATTTTTTTTAATGGTTGAATAGACAAATACACCCAACATCTTCTAAATATTCATCAATGGAAAACTATTTTTATTGGATGGAAAATTACTCGTGTGGGGTGGATCAAGCTTAATTGTGACAGAACCTATAAGGATTCTTTACGTTTGGTTGGTTGTGGTGAATTCTTTTAGAACACATATGACATGAATTAAAAGACACACATAGAAAATTGGAATTTATGACGCTCTCGATGTTAAAATATGGGAAATGTACTTGAGAATGCAACTTGTTTGGGTACACAGTTTTCACCATCTTTAAGTGGAAAGTGAATAAAAAACTCTAGTTGACATGATCACATAAAAATTAAAAATCAATGACAATCTGCCCATCTTGATGTGCCGTATACAAGAGTTTCCAAAGTTATACTTGTAGATGCATTTCGATGGAAATTAGAAGTGTTGACATGTTATGAAGACTTCTCCTAGTGATGCCTCGAGTCTCTTTTTTATGACAATTTTCACGCCCTATAATTATTCATGTAACAATGTAGTTCTTTTTCTATAAAAAAAAAGGATTTAATTAATACACCCCACTATGCATTATTATATGCATGGGTCATGGTTTGAACCTCAGACACCCCCTTATTCACTTGAATTTTACCCTTTATTTTAACAATTTGTTTTAGTACAAACCCTTATTTTAAATATTTTATTTACATTTGTCAAAAATAAAAAAAAGGTAAATTTGATTTTGTTGGGTTCAAACTTTTGCTCAAGGCAATAGTCCTATCTCCCGCAACAATATTTTAGTATTTCACACCTGAGGAAAACAGTTTTTTTTCATTAAAATTCCTTCTTTTTTTTTATTTAAGATTAAAAATCCTTTTTATAAGTGGAGTTGAAACAGAAAGCATTACCAACGACCTCAAGTTTATGCAACCATTCAATATCCATTAGGATTTGGTCTTCTTTTGTCACTTTTTAATAAATGACCGCAACCTTTTAGTCAAAACTTGTCTTGATTTATAAAGTTTGAAATTGAATGTCCATCCACAACACGTGAGATCATCCTCACTTATTACAGTCTATCCCACATCTATTTTTCATCCAAATAAATACTCGCTATGTTCCACTTTATATGTCATTCCTGCAGATGTACATGTATTAAAAAAAAATGTAGTTAATATTATATAGAAAAGTGTAACTGTGAGTTGTTTTACAAAAATATTCTTCATTAATAATATGGTAAACATAAATTAAAAGAATTGAATGTACTTAAATCAGTGTGCCATGCCGCTTAAGACACTTAGGTTTTGTTTGCAAGTTTGGAGGGGAAGACTTGGCAAAAAGGAATAAGCAAGTGGAAGAAATAGGAAAAATGAGAGGGAAGAGCTTTCGGGGTTAACTTTTCTTCATAATACAAAACTCTCCTCGTTTGGGGAACTAAAAAATTGTATTGGAGGAGGTTTTGGGGAAGTTTTGGAGGGTTTATATGAATTCTTCAAATTTAATCTAAATTGTTATAATATTTTAAAAATTAAAAATAATCACATGCATTAATTTATCATTCTCTAAAAAACCAATCTCTCAAAAATTGTGAAAGATTTCTCCATTTCCCCCTATATTTTCAACTCTCCAAAGCCTTCTCTTCCCCTCCCCAAACTCCCGAACAAAACATTAAGTATTTAACAACTTAACAAAGCCATTTAGACATATAGAAACATTGCATTGGAAAAATTAAAAGGAAAAGTTGTCACTAACAAAGCAATTGAATTTGGAATAAAATGGGAAGAAAGAAAATTTAAATTGATATTTTTTTTTATGAATTTCTTATTCAATTTAACTCAATGAAGTACAATACATTCTTATAAAGTACAAGTTGAGTAATAGCTTCTGATTTACACCAACTTCAAGTAGCTAGTTAGTTAATTAGAATCTACTTCAATTACTTGCAACATAAGCAACATGTACTAACTGACTTTTACACTGCAATGCTGCTAATTGACAACTGATATTTCAACACAAGCCCTCAAGTTAAGGCCTAAAAATGTCCAGTATGCCAAACTTGGCAATCGACTGATGGAAATTCGCAAGATGTAGTGCCTTTGTGAGAATGTCAATGACTTGGTTGTATCCTGAGATTAGAGAAAGTTTTATAAGCCTTGTTTCGAGTTTTTTTTTCTTCTTCCGAGAACATGACAATCAATGACCAAATGATTAGTTCTTTGATATAATACAAGATTTGAAGCAATGTGTAATGCACTTTGACTGTCACAATACAAAGCTGGAACTTGTTGTAGTCAATGTTTAATGTGTAATGCTCAATTATTAGACTGTGGATAATCAATGCTTAACCTTGTTGTAGTCAAATATATTGTTTTCCCCAAAGGTTCTATTTTCATTTGGATGTGGGGAACTATCATCATGATGCAACTTGTGGCTTCGATCCATTAGTATACTAGATGGCTTGCATCCCAAGTCACATGCTCAGCTAACAAATCCAAGAAATAATATATATGGCTTAAAGTTATCCCTTGTTCCGAACGTACCACTTTAATCCCTTAAAAAACTCGAGTGTATCTAGATCCTTGATGCTAAAAGCTACATGAAGGCTATATTTAATTCTGTCAATTTCCCTCAAACTATTGTTTGCTAACACAATGTCATCAATATATACAAGCAAGACAGTGAAAGAGGTTGGTGTCTTCTTGATGAAGATTGTAGGGCCTTAAGGAACCTGTGAGTAATGACTAATGAGCAAAAATTAGAGTCTCAATTTCAGATTGCATAACCTTGATCGAAGAATCATGCTTTGCAAGCTTTAGTATATGTAGTAGGTTCATCGTCAGTTAGGAAAGACATGAATGACCAATGTAATTTGTGATAGGATAGGTTCTCTTATGGACAATAGTATTGCTATTATAGTTCATAAGGTATACAAGTATCTTCTTGATATTCTAGTGGAATGTTTAGGTGACATAGGTATGGGTATGGTAGGATTATATTGATCAATATTGTTTGGTAAGGGTGTTATTTCAGTGGTATTAGGTATGGGTGATTCAAGGAAGGATTTAGGTTGTTTGGTTTGCACATGTTGATGGATCGGCAAAGGCTTAATAGAGAAATGTTGTGTAGGTTGGTTTAACTATTCCCATATAAATTTGTCCTTGTCATTACTTGTATATGGAAACATGAATGGACACTACAGTTTCCTATTTATGCAATTATGATCTTCAACCTCAAGTACAGTTGATTTCCATTATTTTATTCAAAAAAACTTGATCTTGACTTGTGAGATGAGAATCAATGTTGAAACACCAGTTTTGAACTTCTTGTTATAGTCATTTTGAAGTGCTTTTGACGTGTAGTTTTGATCTTCTGATCTGCATTATAAAGTGCTTCTGATGTCTATTTTGAAGTTCCTTTATATTGAAGAATTTTGTTCGTAAGATTGACATGGATCAACTTCTGATCTCATATTTCTTCAGTCAATCTTGTTCTTATATTTTGTAGTGCGAAAGAGATGCTTCTAATCTCATTATGAAGTGCTTCTGATCATTCTGAAGTCCTTAGCAGTTGATGTTGTTGATATTCATGTTTCTTTGGATATACGTTCCAACATTTGTAATATCATGTTCTAAATAACACTTAAAGAAATTTGTTAGAAAAAACAACATATGTTGGAATCACTCTGATCACTTTAATTCAATGAAGTTTGTTATTAAAGCATGAACTTAAGAAGGATTTTGTGATTTTCCTCAACATCATCTTCCGAAGATGGTTCTGGAATTATAAGTGGAAGGCATAACCCTGCGTTCCGACTTTTGGTCTTGCAAGAGTGGCGAATCTTGCATATTTGGATATGCTTGTTGATAAGTGTCAAAAAGGAGTTAAATAGACTATATATTTTAGGCACTTTGATTACTTGGTTTGCAAGTTATCCTGCGAAAGCTCACAAATACTGAAGAATCATTCAATTATGCTTTTCACATCTAACGCCAACTCTTTGTAGGAAAATGCATGCCTGGACACTTTAGAAGCAAGAAAGCATGAAGAAATGCAAAGGTCAACTCGCCACGGCGAGCTCAAAGGCGAGCTGAGGCAGAAAGTTGAAGTTACTCGCCTCCAACTCGCAATGACGAGTAGCAAAAGCAGAGCAAAGGCAGGAAGGCATAGCTACTCGCCTCCCGTGCGCCATGGCGAGTGCAGGGCGAGCACAACTCGCCATGGCGAGCATATTTACTCGGGAGGCGAGTTAAGGCGGCCTAACCCCTCAGAGCTGACGTGGCAGAAATCCACTGGGGAAGAAAGCTCAACTCGCCATGGCGAGCACATCTACTCGCGAGGCGAGTTGAGATAGAAAAAAATATAAAAGGGCTTCATTCACATCAGAGCAGAAAATATCATATCATACCATATTATCTGATGCCATTTTAGGAAGAGAGAAAACAGGGGAAAACACATAGAGAACCTAAAGAGCAAGGAGCACAAGGATTGAAGGAAGACACAAGATCATTGAGACATCATGGCTTGGTTCCAGTCCATCTCTTCTTTTC
>Ga0315915_1002612_pt1 | contig 22793 bp, 14 predicted proteins | sample MpolbnodulesMG_FD_207738 | JGI IMG/M metagenome (GOLD analysis project Ga0315915, IMG submission 207738) | Medicago polymorpha root nodule microbial communities from Los Angeles, California, United States - branched nodules | ecosystem: Host-associated > Plants > Roots > Nodule | place: USA... | reverse complement strand
TTTTAAGTTTTGATCATGTTGTTTATTTTGTTTCTGTGATCGTTGATGCTCGCCTTGTTCTTTGTTTGTGTTTGTTGCGTTTTTGAGACAGTTGTTTTCAAGGATCAATTTGATATCTGATTAAACAGTCCAGGGACTTATTTGATGGTTTTTTATATAACGTAGGGATCTATTTGATAGATAGAGAAATAATTCAGGGACTAATTTGATGGCAATGTTATTATAGTAAGATTACATTTCTCAATCATCTTCAACCTCTTTTCATTAGTTAAACCAACTTTTGGCAGAGAGCAAGCATATAATGGCCTTCCTGGGTTTATTGAAGTATTGGATTTTCTAATGACACAAATTGTAGGACACCAACATTCAAGCACTCTCACAACACCATTAAACTTGTAGCTTGAAGATGAAGTTTGACTTTCATAACCGTTTTTTCCCATATTCCCACCCTCCATCATTTCAGATTCAATTTCAATAGTTATGCTTCAAGATATTTTGAGGATTTTGGCTTTCAGATTCAATACGAAAAAAATTAGGGTTTGGAGTTTTTTGAATTGGGGCAGAACTGGACCACTTATTATTGGAGGAAATTTTCGTGATTATAGAGTGTAGATTGCAGATTGTGTAGTTAGGGTTCCAATTTTATACAATTGGGGAAGAAATAGCTGTTGGGGAAGAAAAAAGCCATTTGGGAAGAAAGCCAAAACATTTTCTGCAAATCAATCAATTTAGTCCTTCGAAATGTTTGTTATTATCGGCCAAATTAGTCCCTGTCTACGTGGCGTCTGACATGTGAGAGGTTAACGTCACGTCAGTCCCGTTAACGCTCCGTTTGAACAGAAGGACTAACTTGATTGACATTTAACAAATTCAGGGATTAAATTGATATTTCGCATAATTGAGGGACGAAGTTGGCCGACTCATGAAAATTCAGGGACGAAGTTGATGATTCACTCGTTATAGATCTAATGCACTAGAATAATAGATTATGTACTGTCGAGTTAAGATCATCTTCATTTATTAAAAGTAAATGGTTAATTGTCATTTGGTGAGAGGTATGTATAAAAAGTAGTGGGTCTTACCACTAAGTGAGTCCCACTACTAAAAAATTGAGAGGTTGATAAGTTGAGAGGATCTTGACTCGTGAGTCATTGCAAATATGGAATTGATAAAAAAAGATATGATATGTGTTGAGTATTTTGCCTGACGATACACTCTACGTGGATGATTTGCCTATAATTACACACATGCTGTTCACAACTTCCCATTCCAATTCACATTATCTCTTTTTCTTTCTTTCTTTTGTTTTTGGGCGCGAGGTTAGGATATCATGGTATCGTTGACGGTATTTCATGCATAGAGTTAACATTGACCTTCATAGCAATAATTATAGGGTTAGTATGAACGGTCATAGTGGAACATCCTATTTTAACTTGTATTTCATATCCGTCTAGATTTGAGATTATTCAGATAAATTTCCACCTTCTCCTGCACTGTTACCTTGTTCTCCTGAATTCTTCTAAGGGTACACGTGAGGGATGAAAAACATTCTTCTCCTTCCAAGTTCCACCCACCTTCTTCTACTACAAATTTAATTTTAGGTATTATAATTATGCTCAATTAATAAGATGATTATTAAACTTCGTTGTCAATTTATATTGTCATTTTAATAAAGTGAGTTGAATCTTCAAATTATAAAATTTGAACGAGGATAAAAACAGTCAATTCAAAGAGTGCGTGGGAAATCGCTAAGGTGGAAAAAAATCCACAAAAGTAAAATAAAATATAGTGTAATGCTTTTACGGCAACCCCCCTATCAGATATGTTTGAACTCAATTATCTGCCTTGTATGGGGGGTAGCACTTGAGTGACATTGTGGTTGGTGACATTGGTCAACCACAATATCATAAGCGTACAAAAAAAAACTTGTGAGAGAGAGAAAGAAGAGATTGACTTGTAACATTGTGGTTGACCAATGTCACCAACCACAATATCACCCAAGTGTTATCCCTTTTGGCATGGGTAAAAGATGGTAAAATCTGAAGTATTGAATCAAAAGACAAATAAATACTTAGGTATGATTGTTTTTTAATATTTTATCTATTTTTTACAATTCACATATAAATACAAATGTAGAAAATGCAAGTATGAGTAGTCACGTTAGCAATCTCAATGAAAGTGTCCTCGTGAGCTTAACTCAGTTGGTATGGACAATGCATAGTATATGTAAGGGTCGAGGTTCAAACCCCGGCCACCACCAATAAAATCTCAATGGAAGTAAAATATTTGCATTCTTTTCTAAATACATTATGGGATGTGATTAGCTTAACATTTTTTTAAGAAAACCTTTACTAATTGAGATTAAGATATTTTTAATATCATATTTGTACTTGACTTTAAGTGAATTGAATTGTAGATTTTTTTAAAAGTCAAGAATGTATAGTTAAAACTTATACATCATAATCAAAATGACACAAAGAAATATATTTAAATATATACACATTTTCGTGTAGCTTTATTTTAATTAAATGCAAATATCTAATCTATGTATACAGTTGCAGTGTACAAAATTTTTTGTTAACTCTGTCTAATTCTATTATTTCTCCCTAATTAATCCCCTCTGTAATCTTCAATGACAGTTTCCTATCTTTAGATTGAACTTGTAAACTTTTGCTTTTCAAGAAATAAAGAATCATCCCATGCTACATCATTTTATTTTGTTGTTTGTGAAGAAACGAGTCTTTGAACCAATATATCTAATGCTTCCTTCATCCACCAATGCTGACAAACTTCTCTTGCTTGAGCAACAGTCATCTAATTAACAAACAAAAAAAAATTACAAAGAAAAAATTAGAGAAGTTTTCAAATATAATTTTTTTTAATCTAATTACTTATATAACATGCAAATTAAATAATTGAGTATGTATAAACATACCCATATTCTTCTCCTAACATTTTTCTCAGGCCACTGATCAAGTTGCTCCTTAACAAACAAGGGGAACATGTAACCTTCATAGTATATGCCATATCTTTTGCTAATGAAATTCCACTGCCCCAATTCACACTGTCATATGAATATCAAATTAATTATAATTCAGTTTCACTAGGGAAAAAAAATCAAATATTTTCATAATTAAGAAGTGTCCAATTAATACCTCAACTAATCCTGTGACTCCTGCTTCTTCAAGGGATTCCCTGCAAGCTGCTTCTTCTACAGATTCATCAAGTTCCCATCCTCCCTGTTGAGATCAATCAATTAAGGGGGCTCCAAAAGCAACTAATGAGCAAGTAACACTGAAATTAATTTGAAAAATGTGCATACCTTAGGAAACATTAGTCTCTGACTTTTCTGCGAACTAACCACTAGTACTTCCAATTCGTTGCTCCTATTACCATCTATGTCTTCTTTATATCTATAAGGTATGCATCTGCGCAAACATTATCAATTATAATATCAATATTATGAAAAAAACATACAATATGAACAAACAAATAGATATATATATATATACAATTAATGAGTTAGAGAGTAACTATACTGAAAATTATTTAAATTATTTTTCAATTATAGTATCTCTAGTAATTACCAACGAAATAATTAAAGACAAATTTTATGTTTTTTTATCTCTATTTTTTTGTCACTAATTTATGTTTTTTAATAGTGAATTGAGCTAAAGACATGATTAAATACGTGATATATAGAGTCATTTGCAGGAGTAATTATTAATTAATAATGAGTACTGTATATGAGCCATGTCAGCTACCAAATATTTTTGCAACGTGAAAAATGAAGTGAATACTATTTGGCAGTCAGAAAATGAATAAGTACTACTCACCCTACAACTTGGCGGCCACCCATGTTGTTATATCTCTGCAACTCCCTTCCAGAGCGAGATACCAAACAAACCATATCTTTCAAACAATTAATTAACAGAAATTAACAACTAACAAATTGAATAGAAAAGAGATCAAGTACGTTTTTAGTATAATGATGATGTATGTATAAGAAGGAAAAGTGAAGATATGTTAACTACATATATATGTCTTAGAGAATGAATATTAAGAATGAAGGGTGGATATATAGAAAGAGTGGCCAAGAGGAAAGGTATATATAATATAGGGTGCTAGAACCTCATATAATCTAATTCTAACCAGACACACCAAACGCGTTATTGTCGCGTTCCTTGTGCTTATTAAGTATCTATCTATCTTCACATGGAATATTAAAATAATAATAATGCTGATTTCTAACTTGTCTTTATATGGAATGTGGAATATATATTATTATAATAATGAAACGATGTTTAGATTGAGCCTTCTGTGTCGTTTCGCAAATATTCTCAATTGCCATTTTGTTAGGTCAAAATTAAATAATTAATTAAAATTATTAGAGTTATATATAGCTGCTTGTTGAGTCTCCAATAGGACCATGAGCTAGCAAAAGTAGTATAGTCGACACGGCTTAACGTAGAATGAATAGACTCATGATTCCAAGTTGACTAAGAAAGAACACGTTTGGCCCATATGCAATGGTTCTACTTCTACTTACATGCTGACACTGTTTATGATATATGCATAATTGCATCAGCTAGATAGTCATGCAGGAGAGTAAACTACTCTCTCCATTTCAAAATAAACGTGTTTTTACACACATATTAAAAAATTCATTGATTAAAAAAAAGAGTTGTTATTTTACCAAATTATCCTAATGAACTGTTGGTTTGTTTTTCATTAAAGAATTGGAAGTAGTGTATATAATATTAAGGCTAAATTGCATTTTTGGTCCCCTAACTATTTAGGTAGTATCGCTTTGGTCCCTTAGTTAATATTCGATTTATTTTGGTCCCTTAACTTCTCTCCATTACACATTTTGGTCATTTCCGTTTGTTTTAATTCAAAATTCAAAAACGTTAGGTTTTCTTCATTTTCTTCTGGAATTCTTGTTGTTGAAGGTTGATGGAGATGAGATGAAGATGAAAAAGTGGAGAAGAAGATGAAGAAAACCTAACATTTTTGAATTAAAACTAATAGAAATGACCAAAATGTGTAACGGAGAGAAGTTAAGGGACCAAAATAAATCGAATTTTAATTAAGGGATCAAAGCTATACTACCTAAATAGTTAAGGGACCAAAAATGCAATTTAGCCTAATATTAATAGAAGGGTACAATTGAAAAGAAAAAGTTATTATTGCATTGGAAACTAAAAATGACATTCATTTTAAAACAATTTTTTTTTACTAAAACGTCACTTATTTTAAAACGGAGGGAGTATATATCAGCGACTTTTAATTTTTTTTCTATAAATAAATAAATCTAAATTAATTTTTTACATATCTGGAAATGTGTACACACAATAATACAGGGTTACCCACACACCTCAAGATCAGCTGCTGATAGTGATATGGGCATGTTGGTCCAAAAAGCTTCAGCAGGTTTATAGTCCACCTTTGACACAACTTCTATGAGCTCATGCCTTTTTTTCGAACACCAAGGCTTCCATATCTGTAGGAATTTCTTCAATGACCACCTTTAATTCTCTATAATAAGAAACAATTATGTAATTTCAAGAATAATCACTGATATAAGTATAACCAATACAGAAGTAGTTTCAGAAATAGACCTATTTGAACCATGAAAAGAGTAGGCCTTTAATTGCACGAGATCAACAAGTCCCTTACCAGCAAAGGCATGCAAAGCAGTCTTAATTTCGTTGGAGAAATCAATATCCGTTTGAGGTGTGTCAAATATGTTAATCTGCAAGGACAAATTTGAAAGAACGATCAGTCGATCACATATATATATACACTGGTGGGTGGAGCATGTTTGAATTCAAAACTCAACATCCCTGCTTCAAATATCAAATTTGATAATGTATTATTATTATTACCTGATTATCTTTCTGGTTGAAGGAAATGATAGTAGACTGGGCAAGAGCATACAAGAATCATTGGTCTCTTTTTCTTTTTTGAAAGGACGGTTGGTGTCTGTCTTTATTATTAGTTTGGATTGCATGGTTATACTTTCAAACATGAAGAACCCTCATCGTTATCGTCCTGGAACCGTTGCTCTTCGTGAGATCCGTAAGTATCAGAAGAGTACCGAACTTTTGATCCGTAAGCTTCCCTTCCAACGTCTTGTTCATGAAATTGCTCAAGATTTCAAAACGGATCTGAGATTCCAGAGTCATGCTGTTCTTGCACTTCAGGAAGCAGCTGAGACTTATCTCGTGGGATTTGTTGAGGATACCAATTTGTGTGCTATTCATGCTAAGAGGGTGACGATTATGCCCAAGGATATTCAGCTTGCTCACCGTATCCGTGGTGAACGTGCTTAGGGTTATGAATTTGATGGTTTAGTAGTATTTTGGAATGATTTCGGGTTTTTTTTATGGTGGCCGGGGTTTGAACCTCGGACCTTGCATATATTATGCATTGTCCATACCAACTGAGTTAAGCTCACGTGGACAAATGATTTAGGGTTTAGCAATTATGTTTCTCTTCTTATATTTCAAATAATAAACAAAAAGATTGAAAAAGAAGCACATATAAAGTAAGATCAATGAACATTTTACTATATATATGGCATGTTATCAATTATATATGTTTGAAGCTATATTTTCACATCCCTGTTTGATTCGAAGACAAGAATTGGGGATATGGCTAATAAACTTATTTCACCGACCGAGGATGGTGTTCTGATTTTTGTAAAGCCTGAGAAAGAAGTATTGAACCAACCATTTTGAAATGACGGTCTAGTAATCTAAAGTTATTCACCTCCATTTGCAGAATTGAGATGGTTTTTGAAAGTACTTTCCTATTTTCTTTATTGTTAATAGGCTTATATATATTGAGATTTGTTGGGAAATTGGTGATAGAGTTCACTGTGATTTAGAATAAAACATCAGAAGTATGTAATGGTGATGGAGTGCCTAATTTCATTTGATAGTGAAATGGAACAATGGGAATGGGAATTTGAGTGTTTAATGACAAATATATCCATACAGTGACTGAAACTCAGATTTCTTAATTTTACATCACTTGCCAGCTTCTCTCCTCTAGGAAGAAGCTGCTACAGTTTGGACACTGTTGTTCATTTCATAACTTCACATTGAAAATATTAATCATTGTTAACAATTTACTAACATCTTGCTGCTCTCACAAAATGAAGCAATTAATATGTCGTGAAAATGTTCGCTTTTGCTTTGGTCAATCCTAGCTTGTAATCAAATCATGAAACCTAAAGTGAAGGGGAGAAGTCATTGAGCACAGATAGGGGCGTGCTGCACAGACATGAACTCAAATTCACTACAATAAATAATGAACCAAATTCTATTTAGTCGGATAATCTTGCAGTTCTATAGTCATCGCATCAGAGACCTTCTGATTGAAATTGAACAATTAAAATTTAAAGCTCAGGAAATAAATCAAAAATACTCTGCAGTTATTTGACTATAGGGAATCAGTTTCTTCAATAATGTTTGTAGCCACTGCAATCAGTCATCTCGATCGTCCGATACAGATTCTATGATTCAGATTGTTGACTTCGGCTAAACTAAAACTAAAAAATTTCAATTATCTAATCCCCATCAACGGCTGAGATCATTGATTGCAGTGACCGTTGATTGTATAGAATCCATTTTCACGATACAAAACTATCAAAGCAAAACAATAGCTTAATATAGAACAGAGTGCAACCTGGACAGAACAGAGTGCAACCTATAAGGACTAAAGATAGTAGAAGAAACCAATTCCACATATTAAATATTATTCTTTCATCAAGTTCATCATACAGCAACATCATTTGAACAAGCCTTTCCAAGTCCCAAATTCTATTTCTTGCCAATAGCAGCTCTCCACTTGATCTGAAGAGCTTTGGAAAGCTTAACAAGTCTCTCAGTCTCAGGTATAAGCCCCTTCACAGCAGGGTCAGAAGCAAATCTCTCAGCCCATTTCACCAAATTAGGAGCCTTTTCTTCAACCAATACTTTCCTTTCATACTCATTCTCAATCACACTAAGCCATCCCAAAAAGCTACCAAATGCAATATCAAGATAACCAATCCTATCACCACCGAAAAAGGGCTTGCAATTTGTTTTTTGGTGAACACATGACAGAATGCATAGTATAACCTTTGAATAAGACCTACTACATGAAGAGTACTGTCGCTATATATTGGTAAGATGACTTGGGAAAAATTGAATTGAGCCATCATTTACAGAAAAACTCAAACATTTTACGTACTTGTTGTGAGCTTATACATACCATTATAGAGTCAACATTATGCAAGAAATCAACTGTGTTACAAGTAAAACTGTCTTATCTTTCAGAGCTCCCATGATACATTCCTGCAAAAAGATAGAGCTTATACATACCATTATAGAGTCAATTTGACTGTATTAGAAATTTAAAACTGACAATTCATTTATAATGAAAATCAATTTGTTATATCATAAAAACTATGAATTTTAGCTTTGTTCTTACTTTAAAAATAAATGACCCTGTTTGAGCATCAACAGCACTGAATATATCATCAAGGAGATAGATGTCAGTGTCCTGATATACAGCTCTAGCTAGTTGCACACGTTGTTTCTGGCCTCCACTGAGGTTAATACCGCGCTCTCCAATCTCGGTTCTGTCACCATCTTCCATCATTTCAAGATCCTTTTCATGGCAGCACACCCTTAAAGCTTCCCTGTACTTGTCCATGTTCATTGGTAAACCAAGCAATATGTTTTCTTTGATGGTTGCATTCTGAATCCATGACGTTTGTGCCACAAACTCTGACCTGAACAATTTTACAAGTAAATTTTCATAGAACAATATTCACAGAATCACAAATCAATAAAATATTTTTAAATGCATTTTAAAAGTGTAGTCAAGCATATATACCTTTCCTGAGATCTTGAACATTTCTCCCAACACAGAAGCCAATAATGAAGACTTCCCTGAACCAACAGTTCCTACAACAGCAGCATGATCCCCTTTCTTAATTACCAACTCTTCAACTCTCAGAGTGTCGTTCTCATCGTTATCATCCCATGAGAATTTCCCATCTTTTATCTCCACAGCTACATCATCACAATTCTCCTCTCGTTGCACTGCATTCTCATCCATTTCCTTACTCGACATGAACTCATCCAACCTCCCTAAAGATATTGTTTCTTGAGAAATCATGATAAGAGCCTGAGGAAAAGTCCTCAAAGGCTCTTGAAGTATCTTCATAATCAAAGTTATCGTGAAAACAGTGCCAGAATTCAAAGGAATTCCAATAAAAGTTGCAGTTGCAAAGGTAAGAACAGTTACAACTAATGGTGCAGCAGACAAAACTCCAAAGTTAACAGCAAAATAGTACATGAATTTCCCAATCCATCCATGCTCGGATTCACGAAAATGTTTAATCTTGTTACCGAAATACTCTTCCCAAGCTTGAAACTTAATCACACGCATGTTGTTAAGCAACTCGTTTGTCGCCTTCATCCTCACATCGCGGCTTGTCATCATCTGAAACTGAAATCCGTTACTACTCTTGGTTTGATATAGCGCGAAAAGAAACACTATGCTAGTTCCAAGCAATGCTGCAAGTACTGATACACCAACATAGCTATACATAAGAGCCAGTGCCACAGCTACTTGCAATGGCATCAACCATATAGGGTGAAGCTGTATCATCATATCTGAGAGTTGTTGAGCATCAACAGCCATGTGATTCACTATCTGTCCTGTTCCATGAGCTTGTCTCGAAGAACTTGACAATCTTAGACCCTTTTTGTAAACCGAAGTGATTATGCTCGATTTTCTGCGAGTGGAAGTTGTATTGATGAACACTCAGTACTTCAACTGATTTTGCTGCAAAAAGGATCAATATCAAAATAATACCTTCACTAGTAGTACTATCTTTCCTTGATGTGAAATCAACAAAACTCTGAATCAACAGTGGACCAATATACATAACACAAAGCCTAATCATTGCAAGGAAGCCAGTGAAAGCTATGTGTTTCCAAACACACCTAAATAAGGCTACTATAACTGGATGCTTACTGTTTTCCTCTGGTTTTGGCCAATTGTTTATAAAATTTTCTGATATTTTTTCTGCTCTAACTTCAAGAGGAAGTGAAGGAACATCTTCTAGTTTAAGGGGAGTTTTGTAACCTTTATTAATCAAAGGGTTCATCCAAAACCAAACTGTTTTGGACAAAAATGAAGAAACAACACAAGGACTCAAATTTCCACCAGTCGGAACTGATGTATATGTCGCTACTACATCGGATATTCTTATCACATGAATCCCTGATGACCCTCTAATGGATATGACAAAAAAGAACACAGATAATGGAAGGTTAACCAATGAGAATATGTCATCTATTCTCAAACTAAGTTCCATTTTTTCCTCACTGGTATTTACAATTCGGAAAACAGCTGAAATGGCAAACAAAGAAGCAATCACAAAGTTTGCTATCCAATAGATTCTTAGTGATAAAGGGTGTTTGGAAGATTTGAACTTTTTCTCATGTAACATTAGAATCACTATCACTATGTTGACTACAGCTTGAAACAACCGAAAAGGTGCTTCTATTTGTTTTCATGAAGAAAGGTTATTGGTTTGAGTAAAAGCCAATATTCCTAGAACAGTGTAAGTTTATAGCCAAAATGGTAGTTACCAACAAGGGTAGTTTGAACCAAAGAGTGACTCTAAAGTCAGAGTCTTTCTCTTTCAGAAGTGGTTTTGTGATTGAAGAGTTATTGTTGGAATTTGAGCTGATTCTTGAATAGAGTTTGTGAGCTGCAAAAGCTAAGAGGGAGAGTAAAAACACGGAATCAAGAGAAGAAAGGAGAAGTCTTTGAGAACATGGAGATAGGAAAAGAAAGATTAACCATTGAAGTGTGAGTTGTGGTGTAGAGGAAGATGAATCTGTAGGTAAAAGGGTGCATGAAGGAGAAGTTAGCCATGAAGAAGAAGACATGGTTAAAAGTTCATGTGATGAGAATTGTTAAGGTTTCATCATATATGTTATGTCATGTTAGAAAATATATAACAAGTTTGATACATGATAGGAAGGGAGCATGCAACTGAACTTGTGTCTTGTGATACGAACAAGAACTTTTGTGTGAACGGTGTCCGTGCATGTGCTTCATATGTTATGATGTCGAAGTTACTTTCGACTGAACCACCAATAAAAAAGCATATATAGACAACAAATATTGTCCCTGATAATTTTGTCATAAACTGCAGAAAAAAATCAACTATGTTTCCTTAACAAGACATTTCTCTATTGCTTCATCACAAAGCTCAAGAGTTATTTCCCAATTCCCTTCTTCATAGTTCACATCGACAAAAATATCATATATATCTTTCTCAGCAACCAAACCATGTTTTCTCATCTCCTCAAACAACTTCCTAGCTTCCACAAATTTCTTCCTCTTATAGAAACCTCTTATAAGTGCATCATAGGTAGCCGCAGTGACACTATATCCTTTTTCAACCATTTCTTTATGCAGGAACCATGCTTCTTTCATATTTCTAGCTTTACAATGCCCTTTGATCAAAATATTATAAGTGTTACTGTCAGGCATCACTCCTCGAGCGTGCATAGCCTTGTAAATCTCGGTAGTTGCTCGCATGTTATTTCTAATGCAGTACTGCTTCATAAGAGAATTAAATGTCGTGGCATTTGGCATTATACCTTTCTCCAACATCCATTTGATTAACCTTTCACCATCTTCCAACATCCCAGACATGCAAAATCCATTCATTAGCACATTGAATGTAACAAGTGTAGGTTGAAGTCTTTTGTTGAGCATAATCCGCAGCAACTCGTGAGCCTTGGCCATTTCCCCCATTTTACAATATGCATCCATGAGTGTAGTGTATGTAATAGTGTCGGGATAAAACCCTGCCAGATCCATTTCTTCCATAAGTTTAACTGTTTGTTCTATATTTCCTATCTTACAAAGACCATTAACGATCGTGTTATACGTGTAGACATTCGGTTGAAGTCCTTTTCTAGACATCTCATGAAGAAGCTCATTCGCTACGTCGATCTCTCCATTCTTACATAGACCGTCAACCAATGCAGTATAAGTGACAACATTAGGAGTCAGACCCTTCTGAACCATCTGATTGTGAACAGAGAAAGCCTCTTTCATTTCACCAGCCTTGCAATACCCGTCAATAAGTGCAGTATAAGTAACTTCATCCGGCTCCAACCCTTTCACCAACATTTCATTAAACATTTCACGCGCTTCTACCATTTTCCCACTCTTACAAATCCCAAGAATCACAGAAGTATAAGTGACAATATCGGGAACTATTTTCTTACGCCTCATTTCATCAAACAGTTTGCACGCAGCCGAAACATTCCCCAACTTGCAGAAACCGCTAATGACAGTTGTATACACTACATTATCAGGAAAAACACCCCATTTCCTCATCCCCCTCAACAGTTGCTCCGCTTCAACTACTTCACCATTCTTACAAAGAAGTAAAATTATGTTATTGTAAATGTATTCATTTGGTTTCAACCCCTTTCCTTTTAACTCATCGACAAGCTTCAAAACCTTATCCAACTCACCAATTCCACAATATCCGCTGACAACAACACCATAACTTACAACATCAGGAAAATTTCCTCTATCCGTCATTTGTACAAGCAGGTTATGTGCTTCTCTCACCTTCCCCAATCGACAAAGACAATGAAGAACAATATTACACGAAACCGTATTCCAACAAACACCCAATTCAGGAAATTCCTCAAACACCTTAACCGCAATCTTAATCCCCTCAAAATTACAAGACAACCTAGACAAAAACAAATTACAAGAATCTACAGAAACAACAACACCATACCCTAACAACTTATGAAAAAGTTTCTGAGCTTCTAAAACAAAGCCATTTTCCACAAGCACTTGAAAATACAAATCAAACACAAGAGGGTGTGAACCCCAATCTTTATAAGTATAAATCAACATGTCAGTAAAAAGGTGAAAAGACTTTGAAACATCGATTTTGGGCTTAGCCCAGAACTCAAACACGAGTCTTTTAGCAGTTTGAATGTCGTTTGAAGCAACGGAGAGGTGAATAAGAATGCAGAGTGATTCTAGAGTTGGGTGAAATTGTTGTTGAGATTGTGATTTTGCCCAGTTGAAGAGGTTTAAGACAAGTGGGTAATCGTTTTTGAGGTTGATGAGAACCCAAATGAGATGGGAAGGTTTAAAGCGAGATTCGTAGGGTTTAAGAACGCGGCAGAGGGGTTCGAGACGGCGGCGTTTGAGGGTGGTGGTGACGTGGCGGACGAGGTCGGTGTCGGAGACTGAAGGGTTTCGTGGGGAATAGTCGGGAAATGGGCGAGGGGTTGTTGAGAAGTTTTTAGCGGCGGAGGAGAACGATGAAGAAAGGGAATGTGGTGTAAGATAGGAGATGATGGTGGATGTTGTTCTCTTCATGTGGTTGTGGTTGTGGTGTGTGGAAGAGGAAAATCCATCATGAGGTTATGGACGGTGGTGTTGAAATTTTGAGGTATAGTTGAATGCACTGGAGCTCCAATGAGAGTAAATAGGCAATTACCTCCCGAAATTGAAATTGTAAGTTTCGTTAATTACCTTTACAAAACGTTAATCAATTACCCCCTGAAATTGACTTTAATATCTTGAGTCAAGGATAAGAAGAAAAAAATATATATATATATATATATAAATTTTCAAGTTCGGGTGACATTTTGCACATAAGTGTAAAACTTTAGGGGGATATTTGCAAAACGTCATGTTGACTAACAGAAAAATTTGACGGAGGGGTAAATTGATTAACGTTGTGCAATTTCAGGGGGTAATTGAAGTTTTGTTAATGTCAAGGGGGTAGTTGACAAAACTTACAATTTCAGGAAGGTAATTGCATATTTACTCGCTCAGACGGGGTTGATGAACAGCTCAAGTATAAAACCATGTTTTGGGGGGAGACCGAATCACCAATTCCGTTCACCCCCAAACTGAAATAATGTTGTATTGAAAAGTGAAATTGGTCAATATTTTTAAAACAATATTTTTTTTATAAATGACTCAGTTATTTATGGTACGGATGAAGTATTTTGTTTAGGGTGGAGATCGATCTCCGACCTCCTTATTGGTCATTCTCACATCCTTTACCACAATGGCTAATGGTGTGTTTGATAGAGTGTCTACAAGACAGTTATCACCTTCCAATGCAAATACTTAGGCGATTTTGAGAAGCCTTAAAACTTAGCTTCTGTAAGTGCTAAGGCATTTAGGTTTTGTTTAGGTGGGACTTCAGTGACTTTGTGTTGGGTGACTTTGGTGACTTTAGTGTATTTTAGAGGGAAGAGAGTGGTGTTGGAATGAATAAAATAAATTATTTTGATGAGAGAGAATTATTGGTTAGGAGAGAAATAGAGACGGACACTGAAAGACACCGAAGTCAAAGGCACCCAAGTGCTACCCGTTTTGTTTGAAAGTTTAGGGGAAGGGAAAAGATGACTTTAGAAGATGGAAAATGTATATAAAAAGAAATGGACAAATCTCACTTTTAGACAACATGTATTTTCTGAAGATTCTTTTTAAAAAAAAGTATGTTACGAAGATAACCTCCTTTTCTCTATTTTTTTAAATTAATGATTTTTTTAAGGGTAATTAATGATCTTTTATATTCAAGTTTTTTAAATTTATGCATTCATTCTGTAAAATATGCGCACTTTAGTTTTCTTTGCAACATACATAACCACTTATACGATAAACGATATATGACGGTGGATAAAGGTTCCTATTGTAGGGTTTATGATCGAATAAATTAAACAATTAAGTTCAAAAATATAATTCACTTAAGTGGTACCTAATTTTCCCCCTTTTTACAGGTAGTCAATTTATGGAGTTGTTGTCAAGGCATCATAGGGAGGGAGATAGTCTTAGCTGCAGTTTTTTTCTTTCTTTTCAGTCATTAAGTCCAAGAAAGCACAATCAAATCTATACATTATAGCATTATGAAGAGACCGGCTCGCATTGCGAGCTAGTTCTTTTAAATGATATTCTGTCAAAATTTGCACCAAAAATCACAAATTTTAATAGGTGCATCACAGTGCCCATATATACGCAGGGTCATGCAAATGGGCGCCCTTGATCAAAACATGAGAAACAATGTTGCACAACTATGCAGCATGCGTGTAGGGTCGTGCAGGCGCGAAGAGATGTCTTGATGTGAGGATTTCAATAAAAAAAAGTACGTTTTTACATTGTTATCATTAAGCTCAAATTTTTAAATTCCACAAAAACATCGGGAGTATGGAGTCTTGGGTGGTTTTGGTATCAATAAGTCTTAGCTCAAATTTTTACATTCCACAAAAACACCGGGAGATACGAAGACTATAGAGTTTTATGTTGTCTTTGCATCATTGAATCCAAAAAAATTATTATATTCTTGAACAACAATGGGCTCTAAATTTTTATGTAACTTTTGTATTATTAAGTTCAAAATTTTATATTTTTCAAGAATACGAGGGTATGGAGTTTTATATAACCTTGATATCATTAAGAACAAAATTTATATTCTAAAAAAAACGAGGCTATTAATTTTTATTTAGTCTTGGTATCTTTAAGGGTTTTGAAATGGGCCAAGGCTCAACCCTTCCCTTGACTGAACCTGGATACCTTTCTCAACTAATATGCAGGTGGAACACAACATGGACTCGCCATAGTCCGCACCGAAATAATGATACGTCAAATTATAACTTTCCCTCATCTACATTGGATCGTAGAAGGTTCATCACAGGGTTACTCTCCAAGATCTCAAAACATGGGAGAACCACTCACTCATCATATTGATTATTTCGCTAGATAAAAATAAAGACAAAAAAAATAAAATAACAAGACTTTATTGAAAATATTAACAAAGTACAATAGTTTGGATTCTATGTTGTATAGTGATGAGAAATCATGTTAAGGCTTTCCCTATTATTAGGCTTTACTTCCAAGATTACAAGCGATCATCCAGGTACTGCAGAGAAAAACCAATAAATTAAAGGGAAATGTTAACTTGTGCCCTTAAGACACAAGTTAATAAATCAAAGATGAAAATAGTTTATTGGAATGTGTGTATTATATTTAATATTTTAGAGAACATTTCTTCTTTTAGAATTCTTAACATGTGCCCTCCCTAAGGGCACAAGTTAACACTACCCTAAATTAAATTATTTAGGTTTTTACGGTCGTAACCAGGTTACGAGTGATCATAACGGCTACTGAATTCAAAGCTTTGATCATGACTTCCTTGCTTCTTTGTTAACATTTTTTGAACTAATAGCCACAAATTATAAAGTGTTTCCAATTTATTTACCATTACTTGGTCATCAAGATTCATATTTTGAAACGACTCCAACCTTTTTGTACTATTTCTTCATATTCCTCTTGAACTATCTATTTCTTTAAAAACAAAAGAAAAATATAGTAAAATGCAAATAAACTATTGATAAAAAATATTATTCATCAAATAAAACTTAACTTTTTTTGAAAAAAAACATCATGTTTTCAAACTCCCTCATGCTTGAAGGTTCTCTGGTTTCGTCAAGTTTAAATTCTAATTATTCTATGCGGATGTTCACTTTTCACGCTTTTTTTGTAATTTGGTTTCGCGCCCGTACGCGAGTTCGCTGGGTTGCGTATGTGATTAGTGTATTTTTGTTAGGATAGTTTAGAGTTGTTCCACTTAGACTGATTTATCACGATGTATCCCCATATGGGTCATTCCTGGGTCAGGTCGGATGCCCCAGTCTTTGTGTTTGTTTCTTTTTATTTATTATATTTTCTTTTTGGCTTAAAAAAAAAAAAAAAGGTTCTCAAAGAATATGGGATATTGAAGCTACCATCCACACTAATCTGAATATGAATATTTTTTAAAAACCGTGCTTATGGAGATATAGTATCCTACCTAGATCATACTCAAAAAAAAATAAAAATTGAGTAAAGATCATACTCATTGATATCCCTCCCTCTCATGTTACATGGACCAAAATCAATCCTCACCCCAAAACAAGATTTACATATATAATGTCGACTCATCAAGCAATTGATTGAAATATTATTGAAATATTAGTTGATTGTTTATCATAAAATATGTCTCTCTTGTTATAATCATCAAACGACCCTAACGCTCCTGCTAATCCTCATGTGAAAGTTCAAAATGACTAAAATGACTATGATTCTCTAGCACAGTAGTAGCAACAGTGATTGGATTTTATAGGTCAACTGCTTTTTATATATCTTTAACCAATTTGTTTTTCTTTTTCAAAGTTCTTCTAGTTGACTGGCCGTTCTTCTAAATGAACCGAACCTTTCACACGTTTATAATTTATGAATCATTGGCAAAATTATTTGATGCGTTGCAAATAGACCACATACAATTCACGGTAATTTAATCCTCACAATTTACACAGTAATATTTTGGGAATACACCGGAACTAGTTAGGCAGCCTAAGATTTTGAAATCACAGAATAAGAGAAAATTGGAGCAACCACATTAAATTTTTTAAAAGATTTGACCCAAATTTTTTTTTATAAACAGATTTGACCCAAAATAAAATTGAATATTAGAATTATATTAGATCAAGTGGGTATTTTTTTTTTTTTTTAAAGAATGGTGAAGTGGGTATTGCATATCATAAAATATGAATCAGACTTGGTCAGTTTCTATTGGCTCACGTGGCTTCTCCTGTTGTCGTTTTAGATATCGTGGCCATTGATAGAGGTGGCAGAAATTTTGAGTTGAAGCAATTTTATGTCGTGGAAACCAGAACAGAAGTATAAGGAAAAAAATATGTGAAATTTGCTGACGTTTCGCTGTCATCTTACAATATCAATATTTAATTTAATTTAATGGATTTGGATTAACGGTATCACACTATTCCTAATCTGATTTTGGCGGGTTTCTTCCACGTGTTTGTTCACCCTTCAGTCTTAAAAAAAAAATAAAAATCTTAATCATTATAATTGATTGATGATAATTTTTTGGGATATTAACCACTTTGAAACATTAGCATGTAATGTAATGAGTAGTCACAATAGTTTTGTATCAAAATTTTAAAATAGTTTTTTATTGTCTTACAAAATAGTCTCTTACGCTGAAACAATCTCTTAATACTCACAATAACTTTTTTTCATATAAGGACTAAAATGATAATAAGTAAGTACTTATAGAATTTTTTTTATAGTAAAATGATATCGGGATCAAAGTAGAGAAGACGTTGGAACTCAAAAAAGGCTTAACTCGAACGACACCTTTCATGTTCAATTTTCTTTTATCACTTACAAAACCTCTAAATTTTCTATTTCGTTTATTAGGTGATTATGTAGGTGAATGTTAATACTCTTAAACAATTTTTTTCTATAATAAAGTTACTTTTTCAAAGGAATAATGTATATTGTTGGCGTTATTAAGAAACAAATAATTTATATTATATTTACTATATTGTCAGTGTCATTGAAAAAATAAACATGATTTGTTGAGTTTTTTATTTGAAAGTTACAAATAATTATATATACACTTTTAATCAAAAATCATAATTTTTATAATGAGTTCTTGCAACCAAAAGAAAAAAGACGAACGCTTTTTAATAGAAAGAGATCAATTTTGTTGGCGTGATTTAATATTTGATAACTTTAAAAATACTTGCTCAAAATAAAATCTTGAAAAATAATTTTATTAATTAATTTTATAATTAAATATTAAAGAGAATTATTGCACCTATATGTTTTTATCACATGAATTTTGCGAAAATTCATGTCATTCTAAATACTCCCTTTATTCCTTTTAAGTGTCCTTTTAAAAAATCAACACCAAAATAGCGATGTGTATTTTTGCACATTTTCTTCCTATTATACCATGATTTAAATCTACCAATAAATTTCTATTTCACACACTTTATCTTTTCAATAAATTTAATATGTTATGTTTCTCCCGTAACAAACAATTATTATCTTTTTCTTCAATAAATTCATTTTTTTTTGCGTTCTCCCTCTCATAACAAAAAATTATCAATTTTCTAAATATTGTGCACATCTTTTTAATTATTGTAAGTCAATATCTCTTCAAAAAAAAATTATTGTAAGTCAATATAAAAATTATTTCAACTTCACATTTATCAAAAGTTAAGAAAAAATTAACCTTCTTCCAACTCCTTTAATCAAAGTTAAGGCTTCAACTAATGCTAGAGTCACACTTGAAATTTTTAACAATTTTACTCATCTTATTTATAGAATTTTAACTATTCTTAAAACCATTGTTTGGAACAAAATTTTGTTTAAATTTGAAGATAACAAGAAACAAGTTTTGTTTAAAAAAAACAAACCAACTTTGTTTAAAAAAACAAATTTTAATTTTCCAAATAGATAACATTAATTAGTTTTACTGAAAAAGATAAAAGTAATTGACAAAGGGTAAAATTGACAAATCATATCCTTAAAATACCAAAAATACAGTTAAATAGGAACGAAACACCCTAAAAAGACACTTAAAAAGGAACGGAGAGAGTAATAATAATTCTTGACCAAACAAAATAATATAATAATTGATTGATGCATAAAAGTCATAAAAGAATTATTATAGTTTTTATAAATTTTAAAAAAACGAAATTTAAGTTTTTATTTTCTCAAACAGTCAAACTCTCTTGTATAAAATGAATCCATCTAGAATTATGCTTATAAAATATAACTTGAGTTATATTTTTTGTTCAGAAATATGACCGAAGTTTATAACAATTTGGTGTGGCATTTTTGTGTGTGAATTACATATTTCTAAATGTAATTGCCTGAGATTAATCATTTGAGTTGATTATCGATACAAGAGTTAAATTTTAGTTGATGTAGCTTTATTTCTAGAATTAAATTTAACATAGAACCATAATTTAAACTGAAAGAGAGATTTTATCATCGTATCATCCAAATGCTATTAGTGTGGCATGACTTTGGCGTTTTGAATTAAAATTGCAGGGTAAATGTTTATAGGAATGAAAACAACATAAATGGGGTGAGATTTTGCGTGTGGTCGTTTTGGTAGGAAATCATAAAATACTCATTTAGTAGCCACACGTGTTTTCAAATTTTAACAAATAAATAAATAAGAAAATATTTTTACTTATTTCATTTCCAATGTAGATAAATAATTTGATTTGACTTGATTTATTGCATTATTTTATCTAATTTGTTTTTTTATTTCCCTTCGTGGCATATATATAGGTATCCATCCTTGAATAGGTTATACAAGACAAACAAATCTGTCTAGTTTTCAGTATTGTTTAGAAGAAAGAGAAGAGAAAAGAAGATGGAATTCAAGAGCAACAACAAGAGTGATGAGATGAAGAGAAGTGATGAAGAGGTGTATGCAGGTCTTGCTGTTCATAGCCAAGTGATCAAAATCAAGGAAGAAATTGAGAAAATCAAACATCCATCATTGGAGGCAGAGTTATATATGAGGAGACTCAAAGATGTGAAGCGTCTTCAATCTCGTTCACCTCTTGGATTGGCAGAGAGGACTATCCTTCTCAGTCATTCTTAGAGATTAAAGATCATATATTAGAATAATTAGATACATAGATCCAGACAGACATAGTCCTAGGGTTAGCCATAGTGAGACTTTCTTTGTTCTGTCTGTTTCTTCCTTTCAATTTGAGTAGTTTATGTTTCTTAGAGAACTTTTTGTACATGGTTTTGATGGGTATGGTTAATTAAATAGTATATGGTACATGGTTTCTCTAATTCTCTCTTCTTCCTGCTTTATTTATTTATTCTCTTGTTATGATTATGTCTATTTGGCTTCAATATTTTCATGTGTTTTAACTCAAAAGGCATATTCAATTGATTAATGGATTGGATTCTCTTGTTATTTATTCTCTTACATTCATCTTCGTCGGCAAAGTTCAATGTCCAATGTTATTGTGATCAAACACAGTTTTGCTATAGCTTGTTCAGTTTGTAACCTTGACCAACACAACACGTACGTGTTGTTTATTACGAAGGTTTTTACGTTTGTGCGTGTCAAGCCAACAATCAAAATTGGACATTGATAGAATGATCTTTACACTTCTTCTAAGCCAAAGAGATTAGTTCGGGAATTAGATTATTAGATCTACACGGAAACTCATTATACACTAACACGTGATACAAATCACAGCCTCCACGTATTCAAACACATTCTCTGGTTCTTATTCATGTGAGACAAACACACTGAATTATTCAAACAAATACTGTATGTACACGTAATTTTCTATTAATTTTTCCAGGTGGGGTACACGTGTGTCTATATTTATATAGAAATCTTGATTTGGCATATATTTTGAGTAGTGATATTTTAACAAACAACTTCTTTTTTCTCTTTTTTCATTGGTCAAAGACAATGGAGAGGAAAAAAGGAAGAGAGATAATAAGAGTATAATGTGAGTATGAGAGAGAAAATTGTCAAAAGGTTGTCACAAAGTAGTTGTACAAACATCATTTCTCTATCATTTTATCCGCAATGGCCTCATATTACTATTAAGTTAGATATTTTTGTGGTGTTTTGGGATTGTTAGGCTATAAGTTTACCCAGTTTGACTGGAATCTTCCACTTTAGTGTACTGCAGTGATAATAATACTTTGTTACTTCTTCAAAAACCGAAAAGAAAAAAATATTATTAGTGATCACTCAAATGTATGTTTTTAATTTGTACAGTTTTAAATCATCGTATATTTTGTTGCATAAAATACAAACCATCAAATCAAAAATTAATTAAGGATTAAACAATAGAATATTCTTTTCTCTAAAAAAAAGACGAATATTCCATTTAATCATTATTGCACCTTTTCAGTCTTTATATCTTGATATCTTGCTTGATTTCCGTGGGAAAAAAACTAGTCTTATCAAATAAATCAATGATATTGATTGTATCAGGAAAAAAATACTTTGTTACATCAATGATTGATTGCAGTCGTTTTTATGTTTGTATGTTTCTTCATAAATAGTATCAATAACTTTTACTAATTTTGATATTTCTAAAGAGAGAAATACTGAAAAAAATTCACATGACCAAAAGTGTTCAATGTCACTTAAACGAAAAGACATGAGATTCACGACAGAAAGTGTTCAATGTCATTTAGCCTTCAGTAGTTACCGTCTACTTTGATGAAAGAAGCTTTACCTTCCTTGAGAGGTTTTTCATTACATCTATAATTACAGACTTCTTTTGGATTCTGAACTGAATGGCTAATTCTGTTGAACCTGAAGCACCCTGCTTCAATAAAGATTCATCATCCATTAATTTGGTGGGAAAGTGTCCTAGTGCAATGACACACAGAGCAATCAAGGTACGAAATACAGCAAGGTCATTTGCAACACCAAGAGGAGCCTCAGCATCTAAAGACTTGAGTGTGTTGAGGTCATATTTTTGTACACTTGCCATATCACTTGCAAGGAGTACTCTCAGTGCAGCCAACAAACGACCTTCTATTATTTCTTGACCACCTATGCTCACCTGTTACAAGAAAAAAGTAAATCAAATTGTGACCTTATGGTTCTTGTGCTAACATCAACCAATTAATATGAAAGTTTTGGGAAGTTGGGTAGCACAACTGATTTGAGCCAAGGGTTGAATAAGTTAAGAGCTGTGAATCCCGGATACGAGATACGATACGGATACGATACTGCACCGATACAGGAAAATTTAAAAAATCAAGATACGATACGGCTGAGATACGTTAATAAAAAAAATTATATAATTAAATGTACAATATAATTATAACCATTTTTTTAATATGCAAATATATTAACA
>Ga0315915_1002611_pt1 | contig 22793 bp, 9 predicted proteins | sample MpolbnodulesMG_FD_207738 | JGI IMG/M metagenome (GOLD analysis project Ga0315915, IMG submission 207738) | Medicago polymorpha root nodule microbial communities from Los Angeles, California, United States - branched nodules | ecosystem: Host-associated > Plants > Roots > Nodule | place: USA... | reverse complement strand
TTGTGTGTGTGTGTCTGTGAAATATTTAAGTTATAAATATGATTTGGAATGTATATAACTTAAATATTGGGGGGTATGATATTTAAGTTATATACATTCCAAATCATATTTCAGCTGAAAAGAGATCCATTGTCATCTCATCCAAGTGCTATTGGGTATGATATTGTATGTTTAGACTTAGTAATAATGTCCCCATTTTTTAAATATTATATTTATACTCATAACGTTAAGAAATATAGATATATTTTAAAACTTTTTGACATATGTTTGAAATTATGTTTGTATAAAATTTATTTAATACACATAGAAACTTCTTATGGAAGTCAAATACCTCAAAAGATCAGAATTATTTTAAATGATATTAATGCATTTAACTTATGAAATTATGTTTGTTTATATTTTTCACAAACCATAGGAGAATAATTTGAATCATGATATTCCCATTTTCTTAACAAACACAATATACATCAGTTTCTGACTTTTTTCATTAAAAAAAGGAAGATCCTCTCTAAATTTAAACATTTTTAAATTAAATAGTTATGTTATAACCTGAAGTAACAAGCTAAGCATCAAATCAGTTTGAACCAAGAGATTTGAGGGACCTGCTGAAGATGGACAACCTTCCTTGCTGGATAAGCACAGGTTTGCCATACGATCCCCATCCACCAACTTAAGGTACCTTAAATTTCAAGGTCAATAAATCAATAATCATCTTCAACCACAATGTGTAAGATATACTCATAAAAAGAAAATGGAATTCTTTCAAACCCAAATTTGTCACTAGCATTGGAAAACGCAAATTACCTTATTAACTCGGGTAGCACTTGGGTGACATTAGTCAATCCAATGTTACAATGCTTGTGAAAGAGAGAAAAACACAAGCATTGTGACATTGTGATTTGCCAATGTCACCCAACTCTATGTCACCCAAGTGCTATCCCATTAACTCGAGCAGATAGCATTGAAGTTGCTTTCTTCAATTCAAGAACTTTTTTCCTATTCGCAACGCTAGTCTACAGATTAAAGTAATTCAAAAGTTCTTAACGATCAAGAAAACTAAAATCAAGAATTGGGAATAAATATGGTATATTCTCCAGTTATCTCAGAGAAAAGAAAGAAAGAAAAAAAGAATTCAATAATATATGTACCTTGGAGAAAAGATTCTTTAATGCATCTGAAGCTTCATTCCTCAAATGGCATATCTACATTGCATAATTTAGATAATTCAGATAAGGGAAAAAAACAATGTTTCAAACGAATAAATTTTGATAAGTTCTTTAGAAAATACATTACATGATACCTTTTTCTTCAGCCAATTGCCTCCTCATCTCCTCAACAACAGGGACTACATTTTCATTTTTGTAATGTTGCATATATAAATACTTATACAAGAAATCTACAACTTAGTTGCTAAAAGTAAAAGCTATCTCCAAGGTAAGAATTCAAATTGAGCAATGAACAAAAAATTCACTCTTTAATTGTAGATACACCGAAGCGTTCGCTTATTTTGGTAGGCCTCTATATCTTTAGTAGTGGCCATTATATAGTGACTTCAAAGTTGGTTATAATATGTCTATATTTTGGGCTCTATGTAGTATAACATTAAGTGCTTCCTCTGTGGATGTCATCCTTTTGAATATATGAAAACAGTAGAATATGAGTAATGCAAATATTGTTGGATGATATTTTGTTGTGAATATAAAACAGGAATTGTAAATATTTTGGAAATGTAAGAAAAATAAAGGAAACTCTGCCGAATTTTTGGTAGATTGTGTATTAGTGAAAGTATGTGTATTTTATGTTAGGTTTGTCAGACTTCGTTTATTGTTTAATGAATGTTTGTCTGTGCGCTGGTCATGGCTGTAAATAGGGCCATGACAATAATAAATAGGCCCTTGAGTAGATAAAATCCGTCAATTTAGTCCATATTATTAAAATGCTTGTTCAATACTTAGCAAGAATACAATTTGTTTTCTTTTGAAGCACATTGATTGCGGAACTTCAAGAATTGGTTGTGTATTAAGGAATGTGTTATCTTGGTTTGATATGCGTCTCCTCATGAACGATTTTTTAGTTAAGCCTAAATCTCATGTACTACATGACCTTGGAGTTTCAAGAGAGGTGCAAAATTTAATGGAGGCTATTGCAATTGTTGGTTCTCTCATCCTCACCCTAAATTTTTCATGTGTATGTATGGCTTCTAATTTGGAACGGTTGAAAGTTGAACCTTGGATGTTTCCTACTTTAATAGCTGTTGCACGATGCTAGAGAGAGGTCACAACAACAATGTTACAAATTTTGAGTCAAACTTTTCTTTTGTTGGTTCTCTCTTTGGTAATACTTCACCGAAGAGTTTTTCCATTATATGGCTCAAGGACTTGAATTGTGCAAAGGCTAGTGATGAGAAATTCCTCATCTTTAGAAGAATCATTTTATTATCTCGGATAAGTAGATCATGAATAAGTAGACCTTATGATGACTACATTATATTTCTATTTGTGAAATTAGCTACTAAATAGCACTTTGTTTTCAGATTTTTCTTTATTTATGAATTTTCATCATTTCTATGATTTTTTTTTTTGTAATTTTTCTAAGGTACTATATCTTTTAGACAATTAATTATGTATATTATCAAATGCTTTGTCTGTCATTTCAGGAATTTTCTTGATGTCATTGTCTCCTTAAAATTGAACTTTAGCAGCAATTAATAAAATACTGATATTTTGGGACAATCTTATCATAAGTATATTTTATTTAAAAGGCCAAACTAGCTAGGAATTACATGGAATACTAATGAGATCACAACATAAGCAAGTGGTACAATACAGATAGTACTACTGATAAAATTCATGAAACATGAACCATAACAGTAACCTTATGGATTCTTCAAATTTATAATACCAAGTTCCAACAATTATTTTTTCAAGTTATTTAAGTTTCACTTGTTATCTTCTGCTTACTGCTGCTAGCCTGAAACAAGTAATCAAAAGATTATTTAATCAATGTCACAAAATAAACATAGTATTCTAATATATATGAAACTCAAATAATCTGTTCATATTATGCATATTTATGTACCTTCCTCTTAGGCTGAGATTTCTGCTCAGTTTTCTTTGGTGCTACCTTAGAGGCTCTAGCTTTGGGAGTGGTCCCACTAGTTTTGGCAGCAGCCTCTTTCTTGACTTGCCCTGATGGTTGAGAGCTACCAGATTTCTCAGTTGGTTTCTCAGCTTTGTGTGATGCCATTTTACACAATACTCTTCTAAGGATAGTTTTCTATCTTCAATGTTAATTATAGCATTACAAGATACATCCATTTATAGCTCAATTTTAGCATTATGCTATATCATCAATTTGCCAATAAATGGAATAAACTGAATTGTCAGCTTATGGAGATATGCTTCAGCATATGATGCTTTGTCTAAGTAAAGCATATTTTACTGATATTTTTTTGATTATATTCTATATTATAGTTAGATACTGCATGTTGAAGCCTAAGACCTAAGTGCATCATATGCTGATAATTCTTAGCACTCTTAAAATTGTTCTAACTTCAAACAACTAGATCTTTATTTTCTTTTTGGGATAACATCTATTAACATTTTCAATTATTTTCGTAGATAATGGCTTTTTCATGTTAATGTTACAGATTACTACAGATAAAGGCAGCAACAGAAAAAGAAATGGACTATGTCTTTGTGGACATATATGTTTAGTGACAAATTTTTCCCCCTAGAGTACATCTAAACTAAGTGTTTATCCATTATGTCAAAGATATAAACAAAAACTTCATTGATAAAGATATTGGGAGTTTAAGAACCCATTAAACCTTCAAGTAGATAAGTAAGTTGATGATGCTGTGTTTGGTTTTGGAAAGAAAGGTGAAGAAGAGAATGTAAACAGTAAAAGGAAATAAAAAGACTGAAAATTAAGAAGTTTTTAAATTCTTTGGTTGAAAAGAAAATTAAAGGGAATGAAAGTTGAAACTTTCACTCTTGTTTTTTACTAAATTTTGGATTCTTTTTTCAAATCACTTCTCCTGTTTGATTGTGTAGCGTGTGAGAGGAAAAAAAACAATCTATTTATTTGTGATATTTTTCCTCTTATTTTTCTTTTGTTCCCTTTTCACACATACCAAACATGCCTAAGTGATCACTTCAATTTTTCCAGTTCAATATTATATAAGAGTTTCAATTAGGCATATTGATTTTGCTAAGGAATATATAAGTTCATTGGTCTGAAATATATAGAGACAAAATACAGAGTACTAAGAGAATATACATTTACTAAAGAATATATGATTTGCAACAATAACTAAAACATCAAATGAACTCTAACTGGCACATCTGGTTTTTTTCATAAAGAATTTGGACTAAATTTCTGCAATCATTGATTGTTCCATTTCATTTTCATGTCAATTATTCACAAGGAATTAAGATACTTCCCTTACAATTCGAATCAAATCACCTCTTAATTTAGCTGAGGCAGTGAATGAAACAACCGATCTTGAAAATAATAATACGATCTCTTCTGATCTATAGAGCATTGACACATACATGGCTCAACATCGACACTTACACTTCCATACTAGTAAAATAATTTGAGAAAATAATTGAATCTAATCACATATGTCTGTGTCGTGTCAGTAACACTGACACATGTTGGAGCCTAGACACGCATTTAATTCGAAGTGTCGGTGATACATAGCTTCTAATCCATTAAGTCCTTAGGCATTTAGGTTGCCCCTCCTCAAAGCTAAATATGCCACAACTCTGTATCCAACAAACATTATAGTCAATGCAGCCACATCTCCCCACGTATTACCAAGCTCCAAACATTTTACAGCAGGAAAATCTCTCGCCCTACAATGCAACCCTTCTCTACATTCATAAACCTCATTTACTGAATACTGAACCCCTACAAGCAGCTTATAACAGTAATGACTGAAAGAAAAGTACTTTAACCAAGCTATAAAAGAAGGCATTTTCTGAATGTAGTAACCACCAGCTAAAAGAAAAACCAACATTGTCACTGAAGCTAGAGTTGTGGCCTGCTTAACATCCATGAGAATTGCACCAAGTGCTAAGCCTATTCCTTGAGAGACCATAACATTGAAAAGCATGATCAAGAGGGTTAACACAAATGTAACTAGGGAAGGCTTAAGACCACCCATCCAGTAGGTGATAGTTACAAAAATTGTAGGAAGAACAAGCTCCATTGGTAAGTCTCCTACCATCCTAGCAACATAGTAGGATGATAGATGGTACATTCCTGATGATCTTTCTTTTTTTAGCATTGGTCTATCCAGTGGAAATGCAAAGATTGCATTGAAGAGAGGGAAAAATCCCCAAAAGATGGAGAAGAAGAATAAAAGTCCTACCTGTTACAAAGGTTATATTGTTATTAGTACTACTGCTACTATTGAGAAAATAGAATAGTTGAATGTAACATGTTTCGTGTCATGTCAATGTGAGAGACTGACATGTATTGGACACCTAACACATCTTCAATGTGAATCGTTGGTGCTACACTAATTACAGCCTATTTGGTTTGAAAAAGTGTTTTCTATACCGCTACTCTTTACCAATCTCCATCATTTATATGTACTCATGCTACCATTTATTTTTGAATTTTATCCCAAAAAACAGACTATAAGGTAAAAAATGATACCTGATCTTGAATGTGTGAGGGATCAGAGTGCCACCAGAGGAGTCCTGAGAGAATGGAAACAGACAAGACTTGGAAAATCTTTAAGCCAGAAAAAGATTCATGCCTCCTCTCTTGTAAACCCCTCTTGAGCAGAACCTTGAATTGCTCCCACCAGCTTGTGCACCACTGGTTATCAGAAGAACCTATAAAAAATTAACAATTATCATTTAGCCATATGGTATGGTTTTGTACATAATAATTCCATGCCTTAAAGTAAAAGCAACATCAATCAAATGAACAAGAAAACTTTACTTACGTCTAGATGTTCCTCTTGATGCAAAAACAACTGGTTCAGTGTTAATGTGCTGAATATCTTCTTTAAGAGCAGGGTATAAGTTTTTCTTATAGGATGAAATTAATGACTGTTTCACTGAAGCTTGATCTTGATCATGCTGCTCTATCTCATCATGTTTAACATCAGCAACTATGCCTGAAAAATCCCATAGTCTTGAGAATTAGAAGTCTCACCATCATATCTCTAAAAAATTTCCATGCATATCTACTAATCTTTTAAGGTAAAATATCAACCATGCTTTTAATATGTCACCATTTTTTTTTTTGCATGAAATATCTTGTGCAACTTTTTTATTGAGTTGAGTTTATTTTCATATTTAATTTAAAATTGAAGTTGAATGAACATTTAAAATGTACATTTGAGCTGTGATTTCAAATACACACAAGTTGTAATGAAATTATTAGGAAAAGATAAATTCCGTGCATAGTATCACTATGTTTGTCAGAATCACAGTGAATCACACCTCGATTTTCAAAAACACTCATCGTCATTCTAGCAAAGTCACTGTTAAATCAAACAATCAAACATGTATATGTTTTGGTACAACATCTTTTCAATTGTACTGCTTATGATACCCAATCCTTTTCAAATTGTCAAAAGAAGTTTCATTTCATTAGAAAAACCACAATCTTTTTTCAGCACCTCCTTTATTATTAATTATTTAACCTTTGAAAATGAACCTTCACCCAACAAATAACGACAAGTGTAAAACAAACTCCCCCTTTCAGTATCACTCCCGAAATGGGTGTCAATTTTGTTTAGTGACATTGACATCCACAAAATCCAAACCTTTTACTTTCCACTTATATACCAATAAAATAACAAACATAAATTTCAATTAAATACCAAAAAAGAGCAACCGTTTGAAAATTAAAAATAATTGCAATTTTGATCCCTATTTCCATCATATTGTAGGCCAAATATTTTATAGAGAAACCAAAAACTATCGGATTTTAAAATAAAAGGACCAAAACTGCGATTAAGCTAAATATAAAGTCAAAGAGAAAATCAACAGGATTAACAAACAATAACTTACCATTAGCAAGATCAAGGAGAAAATCAGCAGGATTAACAAAGTTAAACCCCGGAACAAACCCAACGGATCCCAGATAATCCATAACCCGACCTGCATTACCACTGTAAATTGGATACCCATCAGACAAAACCACCACTTTATCAAACATCCTATACAACCGGCTTGAAGGCTGATGAATAGTAGTAACAACGGTTCGACCCGACCGAGCCAAACCCCGAAGAACCGAAACAATAAGTTGAGCCGTGGTTGAGTCCAAACCGGAAGTCGGTTCATCCAAAAACAACAAACTCGGGTTCACCAACATTTCTTGCCCAATACTCATCCTTTTTCTTTCTCCACCGGAGATTCCCCGAAAAAGTCCCATACACCCGCCAACCGGAGTGTTCCGGCACCGTGTAAGGCCGAGCTCGGTGATTATCCTCTCCGCGTGTTCGACCTTTTCTTCGCGGGTAAGTGTCTTCGGAAGTCTCAAGAGTGCGGTGTAGGTTAATGTTTCCAACACCGTTAAGTGAGGGTAAACTACATCGTCTTGTGAAACAAATCCTATTTTGCGTTTCATGCAGGATGAGTCTGAGTTTCCGTTGTATGTTATTGTTCCGGTGACTTTTCCGGCAAGTCTTCCGGCTAAGGCCGTTAGTAGGGTAGTTTTGCCGCTCCCTGAGGGTCCTAGCATTGCTGTTAACTCGCCGGGTCTTGCTACTCCGGTGACTCCGTTGAGGATTTTTCTTGTTGCTTTTGATTCTTTTCCCATAACGCAACCTTTTTTCTTTTGGTTTGTCGTGGTTATGCTGTATGAAACATCTTCAAACTACAACACAAAATAAAATAAATAAATAAGTTTATGTGCATGTTATATTAGAGACATATATATTGGCCCAAAGCATAGGTGTTTTTGGTGTGTTCTTCATATAAAATCCACGTTTTGTGGTTATAATAAACTGAGAATTACGTGGATTTGAAAAATCACAAGTAGTTACGAGTATTTTATGAGAATAACCATGAAAAGCAGCTAAAAAAAATGCACATAAATTTTGTCCTATGTATTAATATTACATAATAACATGAAATAATTCTCATGTTTTTATCTTATTATTTAAATTTTATTACATGACATACTATATAGAAAATGACTAGTGTTTCATATTTTGGAGAATTAAATAATGGATAAAACGTAGGTCCACCATGGGCTAAGAAATCAAAAGACTAAGTTCAATTCTTATAAACAAAACTAGTTTTTACTATAGTCACCGAGCTCGGCCTTTTACTAATGACTATAGTTTTTACTGTTCATTGGTCGCATATCAACACATGGAGTCTACTTCAATTCTTATAAACAAAACTAGTTTTGAATTATAAAATCATGTTAAAAATTTAATCTATATATATGGCATATAAATTTATGAATACTTACTTTGAGTGTAACTGGTCGCAAAGATTGAGGAAGAATAGAAAATGATGTGAGTGGTGTAGTTGGATGAGAAGGAATATTAATGGCGTTGTGATCAATATCCAAACTTGGTTTAACTTTGTTAGAAGAAGAACCATCTGGTTCACCATGGATGGAGCTGCTCTCTGTTCTGTTTGTGTTGGGTGAATTGTTATTTGGTGCATTAATAGTTTTTTCTTGCTCAGGGGGCATCATCTTAGATATAACAATATAGATATAAGATACAACTAATTTAAGATATGATTAAGTTTTTTTAGATCCTAACTATGAAGAAACAAGGCTAGAGGATAAACTCAAAGTACAATGAGAATTGAAGGAGGAAGAAGAGAGTCACATGAGAGAGAGAGATATAAAGGTGATTTATTAGTTATAAAGTGATGAACAAGGCACGAGAAGCACACAAAGATGTGATTGTATGATAACAACATATATATAGTCTTAGGAACAGAGGTCTTGCTACTACTGTTTTAGTTTTTTCTGTTCAATCATGTTTAATTATCAAAGTTGTTAATTAATGCAAAAATAAAATAAAAGATAACAATGAGAATAGAGAAATGAGAGAATAATGCTGTTTTTGTTTTGACCTATTTTCTTTTTCTTTTCACTTTACAACTGGAAATGTACTGTCGATGGATATAACGGTAGCCTTCAATAGAGCCACGTGTATGGAGGAAATATATGTTTTTGTTCATTATCTTTTTTGTCACAAAAGTATTGGAGATTTTAAAGTTAAAGGTAAATTTAAAAGGTTCCTTATTAAAAAAGTTTCTAATAATAGTAATTATAATCTAAATTAAACACGTTTAGGGCCCAATATAGATTGGAAAGTGATTTCCTTACATTCCGCGGTCTATTATTTGCCTCATTCACCCGGATCGTTTGGATCGAAATCGATGGTAGATTAAAATACAAGGTATCGGAGTTTGAGTTATAAATTATTCGATCACGATCCAACAACTATAATTGAGATGATAGGATGAATGCGGCGAAAGGAAAGAATTGAGAGAGTGATATGATGTGATGAATAAATGATAAGATATGAAGAGAGATATAGAAAAAATAAAGTGTTGAATATTCACATACAATAATAGATTTCATCGTATCCATTCGCCCAAAGTATGGGAATATGCTCTATTATTGTATAATTTGTTTATTTATCTTTTACTTTTTCATCACATTCACTTATTTCTTTTTCTTTTCTTTTCACTTCTTTCTATCTTTTTTCTCACACTTCATTCACACAATATTACGATAACACAAATTTTTCTTTCTATTCTTTACGCATTGTTAAATAGAGAAAACTATTTATTTTTTTCATGATGGTGACAATGATGTCTAAATCGATGACTTATAGATATATTAGCTTTATTAATTTTTTAATTTAAGAGCTAAAAACTAGCAAAACCACACACCCTAATGAAATGTAAGAAAAAAAGTGCATTGTTTTTTTCTTTTTTAAGGACGTGCATTGTTGATTCCACCCATGATATTTTATCACTACAACTCCATTTACGAGACAATTTTGTGGTTAAGGTGAATAAATTAGGTGTTTAGGTTCGAATCCCATCCTACATATAATTATGCATTATTTCTGTCAACTAAATTATGTTAATGGAGACTCCATTTACGAGACAGTTCTATTAGTTTTTAATCTTGTTTTGGTGGTGTTAATTTTTTTTGGTGGTGTATTAGCTTTTAATTTGTAATCCATCAAAAAAATAATTAATCTATAATATAATGGATAAGTGTTGTACGTTTTACATTAAAAAAAAAGAGGGTTTAACAACTATTTATTTTTAGGGAAATTTAACAATTATATGTATAAATATAAAATAGTTTGATATAGATATCGAATTTGAATGATTTTACCTCCACGGAAAATATTTCTTAAAATACACTTTCAAGTATCCGTTGGAAAATATCAATAACTTTTGTTGAAATTATTATTATCTTATGTATATTGTGTAAAGTTATAAACTTTTGATATTTAAATATTGTAAGTACGTTGATCTACATAAAGATTTTTTTTAGTGGTCGAAGTTCAAACTCTGACCTTACATATATTATACATTGTTACTACCAACCGAGTTAAACTCACGAGGACAATTTAAATAAAGATTTAAACTTAAAATAATGAGTTCTGATTATTTATTTATTTTATGAAAACATGTCTTTTGATATTGGCCCGACGTACCAAAAATGATGTATAGATATAATAGTTTGGTGTATCCTATTCGGTGCACTCTATGTATTGTAAAATACAAGTTCAAGAGTTGTGTGACCAAGACACCAAGTTATATACAGTGCCATCATCAATAGTTCCTCTTGAGGAAAACCAAGTTCACTCAAGGAAATGGAAGCTGAATTCCACTTGTACATTTTTTTTGCTTCACAAGAATAATTAAAAAAAAGCTGTCAAAAAACGAATAGTTATAATTTGGTGTCAGAGTAAAGAAAAAATTGTGTGGTTAAAAACTGTGAAGAGGAAACAGACTAAAACAGAATAAAGATTATAACTAATCTCTACTCTAAAATTACTTTCTTCATTTACTCTTATTAAAAATGATTAATTTTTTTTTATCAATTCTCTACTTATACAAATTAATAACACAAATTATTATATTCTTTTGTTCCTAAAAAAAATAACTCGTCCTTTTTTAATATCAACCCTCATCCTATACCACTCATTCGAAAAATTTATTAAAAAAAAAAACTATACGAAAGAGGGATCAAACCAAAACCCTCGAAAAAAAAATAATAAAAGCAGAAATAATAAACAACAACATATATAAGAAAAACCTCTCCAAGAAACAAGGTTGTTAAGAAGTTATATGGATGGGTTGAGTGATAACCTATAGATACTCACAAGGTTGTTTTAAGTGATGAAAAGTGGAAAATCATTTTGAAAAAGAAGATATTAAACTTAGTTGTCGGATCGATAGTGAGCTATCATAAATCGATGTATGATTCTACTCTTCTACTTAATTCTGCTTATATTTGTTCTTACTTCTGGTTAACATAAACCTCTTTTTAGCAAAATCTTTTTTGTCAAATGATTTCAAAAGATTCTTCTAAATATATTCCAAGTGATTAGGATGACATGTCATATGCATGTTTTACACGACGTTAAGGAATGACTAACTAGTGTTGGATAATGAGGGGAGTCTGGGGGACAGCCCACATCGAGACCCGAACAACCGCACAAAGTAAGAGAGACACCACACTCTTACCCAAAACCTTAAGGCAATGGCTTTATGGATCCTCTTACTTATAAGGTGTTCAACCTTTACTCTTTTATCCGATGTAGGATATATAACTCACACTTGTACACGACAACTAGCCCTAACGTTACTAAAATATTATCCTCCTTCCTTATACCAAAAAATTAACATGATCTTTTTTATTGACAAGAAAAATAATAATATAATCCTTTAGTGCACTTCTAACCAACATGTTAACTAATGGATATGTTATCATGTTTCCATCTATAATTTCGGATATTGAAAAACTAGATAGGGTTACTTATCATGTTACTATCATTTTATCTCATCCCATATGCATCATTTCTAAAAGCTTTTTCATTTTATTATTATTGAACAACAAACTACTATTGGCAAATTAAACTAATAAGATTGTTATAAGTTCATAAAATTAAAGGGACAATTTGCCCAACGAGCTGATTTTTTTTTTTTGTGGTGGCCGGGGTTTGAATCCCAGATCTTGCATATATTATGCACTGTCCAAATCAACTGATCTAATCTCACGAGGATCCAACAAACTGATCTGACGCAATGAACCAATGTATCTTGACTTATAATCTTTAAATTATAAACTATCGGAGGTATTCAAATTCTAGCCGTAATCTAAAAACTCAATAAATTACAGTTTTTTTTTTTTAAGGAAACTCAATAAATTACATAAAACCCTGGTTTTGGATAACTTTTTATGAAAATCGTTTGGATATTGGATTTCATATTCTTTTTCACAAAGTGAACCAAACCGAATTTAATTGTGTGTGTTGGTTTATTTTTTTTATAGAACTGTATATGTTAATGTTAATACTATTTATTTTATTAGCAATATAGATACTGTTAATGAAAATATAACTAGTTAGGATGATTACTTGTTAGTTGGTATATAAGTTATACGGTTGGTTCATTTGTACTATTTTTTCTTATTTTGTATAATTTCTACCATCATTATTACAATATACTTCTAAAATTTTATCTTAGTTTCTATATGTGGATGTCGTGTTTCTAAATGTATATGTTGTGAATTTGATATTTAAAAATCACACCGATGAAACTTAGATGTGCGGAGAAAAAGAAATGTGTAATCAAAATAAAGCAGTTGCAACAACAACAACAACAAACAGATCTAAATTTAAGTGTGCCGGAACACCACAAAGATATATAAAGCAACCAAGATTAAAAAGAAGAGTGACTCTCCGATCCACTATGAAATTAGTGATGCAAAAAGGTTATAAGAAATTATATTACAAACTCACAGAGAACAAACCCGAACTTCTACCCATGTTTCAAGTCATTCAAACCCACAATAATGTTGTAAAATTTAGTCATAATAATTATCTCTAAATAATAATCAAAGTAAATATATACACATAAATCAAATATAAAGAGAATGAGATAAATAAACTTAGCTGTCATTGAAATTTTGTATAACAAGACACTGAGGCGTGACATAGTCACTGTCCTTAAGGATTTTATCCGCCTCATAAGCGCATATCCTCTCAGGATACAACACAACAGTTCTTCCCCGTTATGAATCATAACCGGAGGTGGCAGAACAACTCAAATTTATCTTAAAGATATCAGGAGATGTAAGTCCAGAAATTCAATATTTTAGATGAAGGAAAATAAATGTCTAAATATGAAGTGAGGGAGTATATGTACCGTATGCAGGTTGGTAATTTTCTGTACTGCTACTTGCGTATTGCTCAAAGCAATATAAATATAAGCTATTTACAAGAAATGACCATTTCACAATAATAAACGTGGGAGCATAAAATTAGCTTCTTTGAAACAGTAATAACATAAACATAGGGATGCTATTAAGCTAATTTAATAAGCACGTTACAGATGAAGTCAAAAATAATTCTAAAATTATGCCAACATATTATATAGAAGGATAACTATATGAAAACATGTTTATATGCTTTGATGACCGATAGAAAGAACAGAGGAATGGTTTGTTAGCATAGAACTGGTCAAAAGAAATAACTTACAATTCTAACAATAAAAATTTTACAATTAATAATTATGATTTCCAACTAAAAATGTTTTTCACTTAAACCAAGGAAATTTATATCCGAAGAACTTTTGAAATATAAGCAATATTTACAACAATCCTAAAAGAAAACAATAAAGTTTTTTTTTATCCTTTCTTTAATGAGATCTCGCTATCCAAGGTATTTGTGAAGTGTTTTCCAGCAACCTCTCACCAAAGACAATAACCCTAAAATTTTCTCCTTTAATTTTCCCAATATTCTTTCTTGAAGTCGTGTCAAAAATTGGAGAATTAATGAAGTCTTTTATAGTGTTCAGATTCAAGTAAATCATCCCACAATTTCCTGAATCGCGCCACGATTTAGAGCTCGTACATTATATTGTATAAAACCTGATCTAAAATTGTGCCACGATTTTTAACAAATGCACCACAATTTTTTGCAAACCAAAACCTCCAAATTACTTAACCAAATCACGTCACAATTTTTTACAAACTTTAACACCAATTTTGAGCCAATTATCAACCTTATCATCAATGGTTTCTTCCTCGAACCACAATTATGCTTCAAGAAAATTGAACTCTTGATTATTTTTCTCATTCTCTTTTTTCGTACATTATTTTTTATGATAAAATCGAAGGTCTCATTTTTTTTTTTCCTTTTCATTTCAATTGTCGATGTGAATCATTCTTTGTTCTTTTCCATTTGATCTCTCTTCTTGACTATTGTTTTCATTTCAATCTTTGATTTCTTGTTACATTTCTGATCACTTCAAATGTTTCAATAATACTTATTGGAAAATAAGAAGCAAAAGCACATAAGCACATTCATGAGACAAGCAAAGCAAGCATGGAAAACACACTCATGTCATGTTCAATTCGTGTGTAGAGTATCATGCCATATAGTACCGCTCATGAAACAAAATGCACCACTCAAATTAACGTCATAGCAAGCTTAGGTGTAAAAATTGACTGATATTCTTCAAGGCAACGTATAATTTTATTTTTTAATTCATAGGTTTCATCAAAATATCATGGAACAGAATATTCAATAATTGAAGGGGAATAAGATATGCATGCATCTACCTTATTGTAAATTTCTTTTTAGAATTTTTCATCCCTTAAACAAGCCAGAGAACACTGCTTTTTTCCTCCCTCGCGCACAAAAAGATGTGAAAGTATAGTGATAAGGGCACGAAGGACCAAAATAGAGTATAGTTTGAGGCAAGCCCCCAATAGTTGAGGGACACACAAAAAGACAGAAACAGACTTGTCCATCCTTCTTATTTTTTCCATTAAAATCCTTGCTTCATTGGAAACATGGTGCAATGGTGCAAATCTAAAAGCTACTTAAACTTTGTGACTTATTAGTTGTTGTTCTACTAAAGTGAAGCATCCACTAAATTATGTCTATCATGTTCAGTACGTTTTGGCATTGTGCTCTTGTAATTTTAGTGCATAATGGCCTATATGAATGTATTAATTCTTCCAAGTTGTGAGAGATTCACCCAAAATGTCACTCTCTTAATGCTAGAGGCCAAAATAGGTGTATTCTCCACCTTGTTTTGCATCCTATTCTTCTACTTGTGTCCGTGTGATACAATATTATAATTTAGGCCAATTATATAAAATCTTTCATGGCCTTTTAGCCGTTTAATTTTGGTAGCACAAATGTCATTCCTATAGTTCTTAGCTACATCAAAGGCTGTGCAAAACATATCAGAATTTTAGTGCTCAATTTTCTATATTAGAAAAAAGATATGAAAATTTTCTTTTACTAAAAAAAGAAAAAGCAAACTGAAAAATTGGGCATAAAATTTGGATAGACTATACTATACCATGTTAGAATTTGGATCGTACTTTATTCAACTTTACAAAATCGACTTTTAAAGTAAAGATTGTATTTTATAAATATATTATCAAACCTTGTTTTATCGTCTCTTATAGTATGAGACATTTAATAAGTAGATTCAACAAAAAGTTGATGATGCAGTCAAAGACAGTCTATGGGAGAAAAGCATAGTTATCAATCATAAGAGATGAATGTTACAACTATCATTTAGCAAATATTTTTAAAAGTAAAACCGAAATATGATACGTAAAATTGGAATCAAGGAAGAGGAAATGATACTGAAAATATTGTGCTTTCTACACTTGATTGATAGTTTCAATAAGTTTATTCCCTAATTTGGTATCTGCATAGACGGTGGTAAACCATCCACTTGGAGAGGCAGTGTCCTCTAATTTCCTCTTCAGTGAGGTGGGAATTAGAATGCTCGTTCCTTTTTACAAATGAATGGATACGCGTTGATTTTAATTTCGATCATATAACTTTTTTATATTTCTACCAAAAAGAACTATACAATTTTTATATGAACCAAAAAATGAAATGGATATGCGTTGCATTCTTTTCAGCAAAAAAAATGAACTTGGCATGCGTTCTCCTTTTGGGTACATAATTGGTATGTATTCTTAATGTAAAAAAGTTTTATGTTTATATATATTACCATTGTATTTCATTACAAGAGACCTGAGAGCTTAAGAAATTGAACCCTAAAATGGTGAAACCTATATAAATTTATATAGATCATACCAAATTTATATGATATGTACATAATTTGATGAAACCTAGATAAATTTTAACCTATAAAAAATGGTGTATTAAAAAAAGTGTGTTAAAAAGTGTATTATTATCCACTTGGTTCCTGATCACTTACACCACTTTGGCAATTTGGCGGGTCTACCGCGGTATACATACATTTATCTTCAGGTGATTTGACACTCTACTGTTTGGGTCATTTGGAAGGAGCGAAATAATAGGATTTTTAAGAACAAACCTCAGGATATGATTAAGTTATTAGATTTTGTCAAGTTATTGTCTTTTTCTTGGTTAAAAGCTAAGCTGCTTTCTTCTACTTTCAATTACAATGACTGGTGGCGGAACCCTATATTATGTATGGGTACTAGGGCTTTTTGTCTGTTGTCGAGCTGTATGGCAACAGGTTATTAACTTTGTATTCATTTTGGGTGGTTTTTCTTGGCACACCTTGTGCTAGATAAACCATTTTGATTAATTATATTTCATTTTAGCTTCTTAAAAAAAAAAAGTTGTATTATTATCATCCTTTCTAGCAAAGATTCCAACACAGTTAGAATTTAAATAGAATGATCTTAATACTCATTAAAAAAAAATAAGGTTCAAACCTCGTTGCAAATTTGCAATTATTTTATTTCTGTATGATATTTAGCAACGAGATTATTAGATACTTTAATAAGTTCACGTCTACACGTCATTTATTTTTAGAGTATCTAATAAACATTTAATCACTTTAATATAATATTTACACAAATTTTTTAAATGTATTCACGAATCAAATATCAATAATTTTGCATTATTATATTTTAATTTTTTTAATATAAAAAGACGTGAATTTCATTTAAGATTGAAGTCTTAAATGAGACATTGTATCATATAAAACCCAAAATCTTTTCTCCCCAACTAAAGTATCTAATTGCTATCAAGTATTAGAAGTTGGAGATGTTACGTAGCTAAATATAACAGGAGAATGTTAACCAGTGTCCTACGGGTATTAGTTAAACATCCAACACAAATAAGTTTTTATAAAACTAACATCTTATATTTACAAGATAAATTTTTTATTTGTATTATAAAGCATCATCTTTTACTTCGATTATGATGTAACTAACTTTTTCGTGCAGACGATGTAATTAACTAACTCAACTCCTATAAAAAATTATTTACATAGTTGTCACTGTCAGATTCATTTCTTTTAATTTAACAATGTTTAATTCTCCATTCCACTAACTAGCAATATCCAATTCAATAAGCATGATTCACTCAAGGTAAAAAAAATTAATATTTTGTTGCACCGAAAGGGTACAAATTGATTACGTTACAAATGTATTCTGCAGAAACAATATTTTCATTGTCCATGACTTTTTTGTTTTAATAATTAGTTGGTAGGTTAGTTTTTCAATTCTTTATCATTTTTAGTTGAAATCAATTGAGTTATTTAACTCTTTCCGTTGTCCACGACTCTTATAAATTTCTTTCTAAAAAACATTAGAAAGAGATCATTATTATTGATTGAAGTGATGCTAATCTTAATTTTCTTTTGTCAAGATAATAATGTTCATTTTATTCAAGTTGATTTAAACAGTGTCCCTTAAATTTACAATGTAGTAAAACTCTCGGCATGAAGCTAACACTTCATAGACAATTGATTGGTGAAACTCTTAATTTGCATGAGAAATATTACACGTGTATTCTTTTTTTAAAAAAATATTGCATATGCTGATGTTCATCAATGCTCCATAATGTTTGATAAACTTCACACGTGGAAGGATTTAGTTAGTATTATTACAAGTCCAATTCACAATTAAACTTTGTTGAGATTTTATAATTATGGACAATCCAACTGAATTACCATCCTCACATGTGTATAGCATAAGCTAATTATAGAGCACTTGTTTTCAACCATAGACTATAATTTAATCAATTACACTACATGGTGTTGTGGCGGTTGACCAAATTTTGTGAATTTTGCTATTATAATAACTTGGTAAATTGAAGGGTCGGCCATAAGCAACTAAAGCTAGATATATCAAAGTCAAAATGGTGAATTATATTGGACTATAGTAGTGACGTACTGTGTTTTTTTTTTTTTGAGGGACGTACTATGTTTTGTTATAAAATTATACAATTGGTCAAGCTCTCATATGGTCCACCCAAATTTATAAATGTAAATATATAATCTATTAATATGACCAATAAAAAAATATGGAAGCATAATTGTTATATATTGACTTCTTTTGATTAATAAAGAATTTTTGTTTTAGAGTATAAAGCACAAAAGCATAGCATTAGCATTAGCATTAGCGTGATCATCATTAGCAATAAAAATACTTTCATCTTGCATTAAGTAGTCAATTGATTTAACCACGTGTATGGACGGAAGCAACTGAATTCATTAAGCAAAGTCCTGTTTTGACTTTTCAGTTTTCTCTCTTTATTGGCCCCACACTTATGGTGCGATATGCATAACACTAATATGTAAACATGTTATAAACTTGGCAAATTATACGGCACACTCAATATATTTGAGTGTATTGGTACACTCATTCTTTAAATTAATAATTAAATGAATTGTTTTTTGAAGAAAAATATATTTTTTTATCACTTATAATTATAATAACTAAATCTTATTCATCAAAAGTGTCAACGAAATAAAATTAATTTTTTTTGAATTTTTATCAAGCACAATTGAGAACATTGATTATTTTTTACGATAATATGTAAAAAAAAATTACAACAATTTTTATAAACAATGAAATGATGTGTTTTCTTATAAAATATAAATATTGACAAATAACTATTTATTACACAAAAAAAGATTGTTTATTTATAAAATTATGAAGGAAGAGTACCGGTACACCTCACTTTGTGAATGTACCGTAGAAGTTCCCTATAAACTTGGCTAGTGACATTGTATAATATGTCTAGGATTGAGTTCGAATTTCGAACATCTCACTTATTCATTTTAGAAAAATATAATTTTTTAGCGATTGGATTATTCAATAACAAAAAATAATATTTATAAACAAAATACTGATGAAAACCGTATACCCGATACCATATAAATTACACTTAGTTTTGGTGTGTTTGGATTCCGAGAAGAGAAAAATAACTAATATAAAATCGGAAATCATATGGAATATGTTCGAAATATGGTGTTAGATGTCAAATTCTGACGTCTAAACATTATTAGGGTACCGACTATTTATGGGTCCATCTTCGTTAGTTAAATATTGATAATCAGCCATGAAATAAATAATTGCATATGTTATAACAAAGATGAATCTATATATCAATCTATAACAAAGATGAAATAATCAGCCATGAATTCATTATGCTATATATATATGTATGATTCTTAATATTCTCTCCTCTTTAAAATGTATTAAATTTTGCTCCCTTGGATTTTTTTTCCCCTGGTTCCATCCCTATTCACATGGTATATAGTTAAATATTGATAACTTTTTTGAGAAAGAAACACAAGGCATTGGTAGTTTGTGTTGTGTGCATGGTAATTCCAGACTTAGGTAGATTTGCATGTGTGTATTCACACTATTCAGCCAATTTCATGACAGTTTGAACTGAACTTGTTGATTAGTTAACCTAATATACAAAATTAAGTATACATTTTGTTATCTTGGTATCTTCTAGCTGTGTGACTTTATTATATAATACTTTTTGCAAAGAAAAAGATATAAACTTAAAAAAGAGAGACATAGGACAAAGTACTGAGCTCAATATATCATTATAATGTCTCTGAACTGATATCTCTTTTATGATTTTTGGGACAAACTCTGAACCCTATCAAAAATGTTTCTCCCATCATGGTTAATGGAAATCTCTCATACCTTGAAAGTGGACAAAAGACAAAACACTACAAATGTCCAGGTACATGTCATTTTTCATCAACTTGCATTGTTGTAGCAGTACTTCAAATTACCATAATATATTCTCCACAAACCAATATCATGAAGCCCTACAAACCATACCCTAACATAAGTGCCAAACTCTATAGTTTATAGAAGTTCAAAAACTTCAGTCAAAGTTTTAGTGCCTAGAATAATTGCAATTTGGGAAGCAACTAAAGTTGCTCTATGATAGTTTGAGTAGGGTATACAAATTGAACACTTGTAGTGGGTTTGGTCATAATGAGTATATGTTGTTGTTTTGAGTCATTTTTGCACCATTATATATGCAATGAGCAGACAAAAAATTCATTCAAACTCCACTTTTCACCCCTTATTCTTGGACTCTTCCGTTCATACTCTTCTACTGTTCCTTACCCTAGCACTTTAACATTGTGGTGGAAAGAAAGGAAATATAATTGCCTACTATCGGTAATGCCCGCATTCATCTAAGTCGGCACAAGAGTGTCTATTGGATCGAGATTGAACGGTTAAGATTTTAAGCTCAATATTTAGTTTTTAAAAAAAATAAAATTTGAATCGTCTGATTTCAATCCAGTGACCACTAATGTGTCAACTACGTGAATATGGAGATGCGAAGTGCATGCAATGTGAATTCGTGGTGGAAGGCAGGCAGACAACTAGGTGATTTGGATTACAAGAAGCACTATCTCAGTGCAAAGTTTTTGATTTTGACAACTAATATTAAATCAATAGTATAAATTATTTAGTAATAATTTAGTGAATGTGTAATGTGAGTTGACTGGTCTCAAATCAATAACTTAGATCGATTAATGCGTGTAACTATAAACTTTATTTCCTAAAAGTTGGACTCTCCTCCACTCTAAGCATGTTTGTCCATTGACCATTGCATTATTAAGTTTTTGAAGGAAAGAAACATGAAGTACTCACACGGATGCATTGTTGTAGTATTGCATATATATCAATGTGTTGATATACCAAATAGGACCCACGTCAATCCTCTCATGTGTATATAGCTAGGGTAGTTTAACAAATTTTGATACATGGTCATAATTTAATACCTCCACAAACTCCTTAATTAAGAACTTACATTCAAGCATGGAATAATAACTTAGTTCTGATGTAACTTTTTTAAGATGGTCTAGATTGGAGTATTTGAGAATTTTGCATTACATCATACTATTAGTTTGAAAGAAATTGACCAAATTAAGTGTCAACTCATTCAGTGTTTAAGGCTTTGACAACATAAGCTCACAATGATAGTTTTCTTGATTATGCTATTTAGTGGACTCCTTTGCCTTATAATTTAAAAAAAATAAAAATAAAAAATCAAATTGTTATTGAGTAGATTCTACATATTCTACCTTAAAGTTTATTTATAGGAAAAGAAATTGATGCTCTCACATCTCATAATATATATTTTTCGAAAAGGACATCTAAAGTAAGATAGGTTATGCCATGTTCCACCTGAGCAACGTGTTATTCCCTTTTATATATCTTAGTTAGGTCGGTTAGCACCTTAAAAATAAAATATAGTTTCAAACAGTACATTTTACTCAAATTCTTCACAATTGATAATGGAAGTCGAATCCTAGTGAAAACAATAGATAATTGAAGGTGAAAAAATGAAATGACTTCACTAATAGATCTAGAGTACATGAAAAAGAAGTCATAGTACAATGCTGGTAGTCCTAGTGTTAGATTGGCATAAGAGCTTGTACTAAAGATTCAAAATAGGTTGGACACCACTATATATCACTATGACAGAGGGATCATTTTGTGGTAGCTTGAGGCAAATTTTAATTATATAGAATTCCTTGCAGTCACCTTGATTGAACCTCACTGTCTTAAATGCTGGCATGGTATCTCCTTTAACTAACATATAGCATCTTCAGGTTTTTGTGGAAAGGAACATACTGAAATGAAAAAAGTTGGAGATAGAGGCCTGTAAAATTGGTGATCAGATTCCATTTCTGTGGGGGACACTAATTCCTTCTATAATAAGAATGAGATAATTAAAATAAATAAATAAATGATATAATGACTTGGTGGTTATCTTCAAGTGGTTTTTGAACTTCATTTATTGATAAATTATTCGAAAAAGTCCGAGTCCTAATTCTAGAAAAATCATTAGCCAAACTTTACGCGTCCTCCAATCGAACTTCAAATTACTAAAACTCATTTATCATTGCAATTCAAGTGTTAAGATCAAATAATATAATTTTATTCTAATAATAATAAGATCAATAATAATAATAATAATAATAATGTTTAGATCAAATAATAGGTGAATGTAGTAAGTGGTGACCACCAAGGCTAAACCGTACCTTATTGTTAACATATCTAGAGTAAATTTTGGAAAATTGAAGTTTCTTAGATTGAGAGTAGTTTTGATCAGCTTTCTACGAGAGCACATTTCATTTTAGAAAATAAATTCATCAACACCTAAAATTCTTTGACACGTTGAAAGAAAAAAGAGGTAGAGAAATTGATGTGATAGATGTTATATGTCGTTGATGTGATAGGAAAAAAAATGAAATAAAAAGATGGGTTTAAAACAAGAGTTGTTATTTTTACCA
>Ga0315915_1002610_pt1 | contig 22794 bp, 15 predicted proteins | sample MpolbnodulesMG_FD_207738 | JGI IMG/M metagenome (GOLD analysis project Ga0315915, IMG submission 207738) | Medicago polymorpha root nodule microbial communities from Los Angeles, California, United States - branched nodules | ecosystem: Host-associated > Plants > Roots > Nodule | place: USA... | reverse complement strand
ACACTAAATATTTATATATAAAAAATATTTATTTTTTATAAAGAAAAACTGAAATACACGACAAAAAAGAACACAAACTGTACTTTCGAAAATCCTCAAAACTGGTTTTGTGTGTTCCATTCTATCCTGACTAAATTCAAAACATGCAAACTCCATCATTCTCTCTCACCAAAACCTTCTTCCACACACTCTCTTCAACCCACAATCCCTTTTCCTTTCTATCTCTCTCCCCACCCCTCCCAAAACCATCTTCCACAACAAGAATCATCACAGTCACAGCCCAGAAACCCAATCACAACAGCAATGGAAGTATAAGAGTGAAGGGAAACAAGGAGAATGTGTGGAGTGTTGATAACGAACTTGCTAAGAAAGAGAAGAAGGGAAGAGTAAGGAGTAAGAAGGTGGTTAAGAGGAATAAGGGTAAGAAGAGTGGTAGAGTTGTTGTTACTGGTGCTATGTTGATGGAAGTTGAAACTGTTCTTCAGACTCAGGTAATGTTTTTTTTTCTTCATCTGGGCCTGTTTTAAATTTGTAGAATTTATGTAAAGTTTTTGTCTTTTGCTTCTTTGGGGATGAGAAGTGACATGGGTCAAATTCATTAGGGTTTAATGTTTAGTACTTAGTAGTTTTTTTTAATGAAAATTGAACCTTTTTTTTATGAAATTGTGTTTAAACATGTGGATTGAATATGAATGCTGATATTTTGTTATATGCTACATTTTATGTGCAAATATTTTTTACACTATCAATCAACCATAATTGTCAGGTAAGGTTTTAAAATCAACCAACCATAATTGTTAGGTAAGGTTTTAAAATATGGTTGTTACCGCAAAAACGGCCAGGCAAAACGGTTTCTGTAGTGTATATACGTTTTCACCATTTTGACAGAGTGAACGATAATCAGGGAACCGCGACGAAATTTGATACGGCCGCAACTGATTTAAATATGGAAACATTTAAATTGTTATAATTTTTATGAAGTTTTTATCTTTTGGTTTGTTTGGGGATGAGAATTAACAAGGGTTTTTTTTTTGGTGGTGGCCGGGGTTTGAACCCCGGACCTTGCATATTTTATGCATTGTCCATACCAACTGAGCTAAGCTCACGAGGACGAATTTACAAGGGTTAAATTGATTAGGGTGTAGCGTAATGTTTAGTAGTGTTTTCAATGAAAGTTGAACCTTTTTTATGAAATTCTGTTTAAATTTGTGAAGTGAATGTGAATGTACATGAATGCTGATACTGTGTTGTGTACACAGCCAGTGTAAATATTTTTTTACACTATTAATCAATCATAACAGTTAGATTATTAAAAATATTTGATTTTAATTGTAGTTATTTTTGAGTTACATATATGATTGGTTCCGATGTTTTTTTTTTTGAATGGCTAATTGATTGCGATGTATTGACAGTGTAAAACTTTTACACCGTATACATCAGAATTAGGAATAAGTAGGTAGTATATAACTGTGAACATGGAATCATGAAGAATGCTTGGTGTCATACTGATATTCCTATGCCTTCAGAGTGAGCCTACTGGTTTAAAGTGGATAATCATTGCCTCATTGGCCATTTGTTGTCATGGATTATGATAGCGACTGGGGATTGCTTTCTCAACTCTTTGTATTCGTGCATTTGCTTTACTTTGTCTGAAGACAGCAACCTTTTATGGAATAGTTAGTTGAAGATGTTGAAATTGATAAAGTTGGTTTAAAATTAATGTATAGTGTATTTGGATTTATAGAAAATTTGTTTCGAATGGCTCCAATTGTGTAAGTAAAGGAACGCGAACAAGGCCATGGTCAGATTATTATCATCCAATGGTGGCCTAAAGCATATATTATCTGATCTGACAAATGAATTGAGTTTATTGTGTTGGAACCTGAACTTTGTTTAACTGAGTGGAAGTTAGTGTGTCTCTCCAGAAACTTCTCCAGAAACTTCTCTCAGAAATAACTACAATTAACATCAAATATTTTTAATAATCTAACTGTTATGATTGATTAATAGTGTAAAAAAATATTTACACTGGCTATGTATACAACACAATATCGGCATTTATGTACAGAAGTTTGGACTCTTGCTTTTGAAAGTAATTTAGTGTTGTTAAATAGCGCCACTATAGCGTGAACGGAATTTGAACAAGTCCGTATTGTTCCGCAATAAGCTATTTAGAACTAAATGTTGTCTAATAGCAGCTGTAGCGATGCTATAGCACTGTTGTGTGGTACTGTAGCGGAAATTGAAGAAACTATTAATTTCCATAGTTTACGATTAACAACACTGAAGTAAATGATGCATATAAGACTTACGTAGTTTCTTCCATTTTCCAAACTTTTTTGTTGGAATTAAGTATTGTGAAAATAATAATAAAAATCCGTCTATTATTATGTGGATAACATTTAACTTCATGTATGCCATTACCAAAATTCATTTGGGTATTTGTTAGAAATGAACTCTTCCCCTTATTGTTTTCTTTCTACTTGTTTTGTATGTATGTGTTACTGATACCTGCACTAAACTGTAAAAATGATTAGTTCAAATTGCGACCAACATTATACTGATTGAGTGGACACTCTTTCAGGAACCAGTAATAAAACCAGCATGGAACACATTTGCTAGCAGTCTCAGTGGAATTTGGAAAGGTGTAGGTGCTGTTTTTTCTCCAATCACTGCTGAAATGGAGCCAATGGAAATAAGTGTCAAGAATGAAAACCTTTACGACTGCTATACTCTTTCCCGTATAGAGGCAGTGCCGTCGCATTCAGATGAACGTACATCTCAAATCCAAAGGAAGGTTAATTGGGTGACTTTGAATCCTTATGGTGAAATGCCACAACAAGTTGAAGACAATGGCATAGCTAAGAATGGTTCCGGTGATCTTAAAGCTCCTATAGTCGGGCTGCGAAAATCTGGTGAAAAAATAACAAATCGTGCTTTGCCTACTTTTGAATCCTTTGACTTCAAGAAAAGTGATGTGATGGAAGAAGATGTCATGGGCTGTGAACCGGGCCTTGTTTACTTTGAAGTAAGTGTATGCTATAAGTTTTTCATACCGTATTTATTTTGTAGTTTTTTGTTAGTAACTGAAGAATTGAATCGAAAAAAAAAAGAATAATTTTATTGAATGAATTGAAGTATTCAAGTGACCAGCATAAACTACCATTGATTGTTTCTTTCTATTTTTTTCCTTCCTTTTATCATTTATAAATAACTACATTTGATAAATTGCAGGATGGATCTTATTCTAGGGGCCCTGTGGATATTTCAGTGGGTGCGGATGATGATTCAAAGTACTATATCACACCAACTTTCAAATTTGAGCAAGTAAGTCGTCGCATGCTACTTACAGAATCTTAGATTTGTTGACCCTTCCCTATGAAACGATGACACAAACTTGATACTGACACGTTGACACCGGTAATAGAAACATATTTGTTGGTGTTGGACCTCGGACACGGATCCTTCTGTGGTGTCAGTGGCAACATAGACCATGCATTTGTTATTTTAGAACATCCCCCTCCCCAGTTTTCTCCCGCATGCCATAAAATTAAAATTTACTTCTACGGAACAAATGAAAATCGATTGGCTTTGCACTAGAAATTTCCAGTTTAGATAAAAGTACTCACTATAAAATCTATGTTTTCCGTTGGTATTAAAACTAAGCTCTTTAAAATTTGAATTCCTTGTTCAAGCATGGAATTTGTAACACACGAGAAGATATATGTTAGATTAATGTTTCGCTTTCACCAATAAGAGTTGCAATACTTTATATTTTACAACTTCTCTTTTTCCAGTGTTTGGTTAAAGGCTGCCACAAAAGGATCCGCATTGTCCATACTATAGAATTCATAAATGGCGGTTCAGAAATACAGATAATGAGAGTTGTTGTGTACGAAGAGGAATGGGCCAGTCCTACTTGTGTTGATGACATGAGGTATTTGTGCCTTATTTACATTTTGTGCTAAATTTGCTACTATGAAGAACTTATTTACATTTTGTAAACTCTATAAGGTCTCAGGTTCGATTCCATTTGGTGCCAATTTAGGTGGGCTAATTTAGCTTCTTCAAAAAAAAAATACCACTTTAAGTATTCATTGCAGAGAGAAAGTGTTTGGCTAGTGTTCTTAATTCCCAGGAATCTTTTATTTTGATTTTTGAATTCCCAGGAATAACTAATTGATGTTTGGTTTCAAAATATATATTCCTAGGGGGGCGTTTATTTCACGGACTGAAAAATTATTCCTAGGAACAACATACCTGGGAATATAAAGACGGGAGTTTTATTCCTGGGTATTTAAAAAAAAAAAAAAAACTGTTTGGCACACGTGAAACATGAAGACATATTGTGATAAATAAATAGATTGAATATTCATATACCACCTGCAGGGGAAATAATGCCTTGATGTGCAGTTAGTGCATAAATTCAACACGTTCAGCTAGAGAAAAAGTTTTGAGGGAGTAATTGGCGGTTGAAGAAATGCACAGGCAGGGGATAAAGTGGGATTTTCATGTAGTAACGCAAATGCACGTTCGTAAGAATAAAACTTTCCCTCCCCTCCATTGTGGGAATAAAAAAAATAGAGATCATGGGTTAAAAGTTTCCAGGTATAATCTGTTCCTAGGTATAATTTTTTTGTTTACCTTCTACCAAACACGGGAATGTGTATTCCTGTTCTCATATTCCCAGGAATATGATTTATAACCAGGAAAAGAACGCCCCCTTAGTGTCATTCCTAATAATTAACAATAAGATACTAAGACGTCTTTTGATTTATGTAGCTAACCTCACCTAGTAGGAAAAGATTTACGTTGTTCTTCGATTTTCATTCCTCCCTTGATTTCAATAAAAACATTATTGCCTTTTTCATTTAAAACAGTGATATGGACTTTGATTTAAAGCCATTTTCTCAAAGAAAAAGAACCAAGCCATCAGAGTTGACAGGGTCATGGAAAGTCTTTGAAATCAGCGCTACTCCGGTCTATGGCGAGGAGACTAAGGTGGAAGAAGAAGGCAACGCCGCTCCGTATGTCTACCTTTGTACAGAAACTCTGAAGAAGAGGAGTTCGCCGGATAGTGCCAACTACTTTGGGGAGGAGGAGAGGCTTGACATGCAGGATATGACCGTGCTATGGCTTCCTGGAGGCGTGACATGTTATGTTGATATCAATAAGGATGGTATTCTTTGTATTGGAGTTGGTTGGTACTCTGATGAAGGAATCAACCTTGTGATGGAAAGAGATTATGGGTTGGATGGAAAACTTAAAGATGTGAGATGGAAATCAGAGATGAAGAGAAGGTGGTCTAATCCACCTAATGTATAAATTGCGAGGATTAACAACATGTAAATTGTTTAGTATGATCGTTATTACGAAGAATATTCAATATTATACGTAATTCACAAGTACATTGAAGTTCAAAAGTTAATGCATGTAAAAAAGATTATCGCCATTATCATTTTGATCATATTTTGCTTATGCTTTATTGCCAAGGCTTAGCTGAGGTATTTGGATTCTGAATTGCAATACGTTTGGATTGAGTATGATAAACCATAAAACAAACTCAAAAGCCTGAAAAAATCACTAATGTTGATTTGTCATGTTTTGGCAATTACTGTTTATGCAATGTATGTGGTTGCAGCTTGCATGTGATGACCATAACCATAAAAGTAACCATGTAAATGGAATTTACAAGGGAGAACTGGAAAATATCGAAGGTTTGCTTGTTAGAGGTTTAAAAATTTAAATGCAACCATTCAAAACCTTACGATTTCAATTTTTAATTAATTTTTTTAAAATCTATAATTTGGAATATTTTATCGGCTTTAAACATAATTATTTAGGTGTTTTTTTTTTGTTACAATTATTTAGGTGTTTTAAGAATGGTAAACAAGTAATATTTCAACTACCTGGTAATTAATAAATATGGAGGCAGATTTAATTGCATGTGTATTTATTAGTAAATTAATAAAATTACCAAAATATATATATTAATTTTTTTTGTTGGAGAATATTTATTATATTACGACCAAATGAAGAAACCATATTTTGTGTTGTTTCAAAGACTATTTTGTTGTAAAAGGAGAAAAAATTCTATGATTGTTGGCATGATATTGTTGTTATTAAAAAGAGAGAAATTCTAAATATTTTTAATTTTTTTTATATAAAATACATTTTTTAAAAAATAATTTATAATATTTGTAGATATGTGCAACTAGAAATACCTGCAGATACTGAGATATCCACTAAATACATGAATTGCGCATATTCATGTGAATATGATTGGAGCACATATCATTTATATCTAACAGCCGGTAGCAAATAAGTATAATCCATGACATACCAAATGAAAAAGAGGGTGGGAAGAGGGTTTAATTGCGAATTTGTAAGAGGGTGGATAGGTCTTTGGGAACCGTAAATTTCGGTCTCCTTTTCCATTTTTTATGACAGCATCGGCCACCTAGCTGCATACATTCAGTTACGTGCTATTTCATTTTTTTCCCACCAGTGTTCTAAAGTTCCAGGTTTATTAATCAAGTCTAATAATCTGATCCATAAAAAAATGGTCAGGTTTGCGATTGGTGTAGATGGTATACTAGAGAAGTTGCAACTAGCTGAAATTACAGGTTTTGGTGGTCCTGCAAGTTCTTAAAAATATAAGATTTTTACGAAGAAAATGTTCTCCTTAAAAAATGTTGAGTTCTAAACTAACCACAGTTTACATTATGTGCCAGTTTCTCTGCAATTAGTCGTATATACATCTATCAATGTATGGAAACACTATTTTTTGTAGACCCTCTTCAGGTCAAACAGTATTGTAGTACAACACCTACAGTTCATGAAACTGATATCAGACTGCTCTTGAATCTACTGCAGTTTCTAAGCCGAGACCTCGTTGAAGCATCCTTGTCTTTCTCATGATGTCATTACACGAGGCAAAAAACTCATGCCTGAGAACATCTTCAACAGTAATCCTATTCCTTGGGTTTACTATTAGACACTTCTCTATTAAATCAAACAATGATTTCGGGACTTTATCAACAAACTCTGGTCTCTTTGTGTGCATCTTGCACCAGGTTTCTATGTCATATGATTGCAAGTATCGGTCATCAAATAACTCCTGTAATCCAATGGAGGTAAACATTAGCTTCATTTACCTTGTTCAGAAATAAGAGCTGCTTTTTGTATACTTCTACGTCTTATTAAATTCAGAGCCACAACAATTAAAATCATAATTTCTATTGTTGATTGCAAATGGGAGAAAAACTAAGAACAAATCAAATTTGAGCAAGCAACCGCCATCTTCAAACAGTAATAGAATCAACTAAGGGCCCTTCTTTTTCCAGTAAACTAGTGAACTTATCAAACTTATTGAAAAAAATTCAAGTCTCACATTGATTAGAGATAAACTCGAGTCAATTCTCACTTCGCAGGTTAATTCTGTGATTATGAGCTGGACTTAAAATTTAAAATGGTTATCCAAGGGATGTATTGTGAAAAATCCAGAACACTACTAAAAGAATTCAACAGTGCTTGAAATCTCAAAAACAAAACGTAATCAATTCATAAATAATTTTTTGAGTGAAACTTAATAAAATAATACAACAACCAAGCATTATCCCACTAAGTGGGGTCAACTACATGGATCAAATTACGCCATAACGTTCTATCATAAGCCATATTTGGAACCATATTTGAATGAAACTTAATAAAATAATAAAGAACGTTTTAATTCACTCGAGGATATTTTCATTTTCATTTTTTCATGCTATTTAATTATAGGTTCTCAAATAAGGATTAATATTGTAACCAAAAAAACTAATAAGGATTAATAGGAATGACCAGAGTTGCCAAAAAAACAAAGGAATTTACCACTGGAAAGGAAGTTTCACGGTCATGCAGCTTGGCCACTTCCCAAAGCTCTTCACTGCCCCGCAATTTGGCAATTTCTTTTAAACTCCTGCACCAAAACATAGTCAGCACGGAAAGGCAAAGGAAGATAAAATCACAAATGAATCTGAAGTTGATTTTTACTGTTCTGGTTCGCCAGGGAAAGAAGTTTTCCCAATCAGCATGTATAGTAGAGTGACTCCAGCCGACCAAATATCAACCTTAGGTCCCTGAAACTGAGACCTGAACAAAACCTAAAGAAAAAATGAAACCGTGAATTAAAATTATTGAAAAATAAAGACATCCATTAATTGTAGGAAGGTGGTTTTGCATCTGTGAAATAAACTTTAAATGATACATTTTGAAGGTGTGATGTGATATCCAGCTCAGTAATGAACACACAGGTTTCAGCAGTGTTTTTCTTTGAATGACAATAAAGGAAGCCGCCAAAGACCAATTTATAGAAAGCTAATACTTCCCTATCATTTGCAATATTTCAAATTTTGAAACAAATAAGAATTTTAAATCATGGACATCTAGTTGGCTGTACAGAATGTGTTTGATTGGAAAGGGTATCTTGTGATACTCAAACTCTCATACATAAGTCTCACCCATCAGCAGGAAAGAACAATTTGAACCCCCCACCTGAACCATATCTAGAATAATGGATAGAGGAACCCACACTACAATCACGAAACTAACTTCTTATATGATTGTAGTAAACCATAGATAAATACGTAAAAGGAAAACACAGTATCACTATATTCAAATATTGATTTCTTTTTCGCCACGGAAGTCCTATATTTGCAACCAGCATTGTAGAATTTCCAACGGTTATGTTAGATGCGGTCAAAAAACAAAAGTAAATTTATAGATAATATTTGGATCAACAAGATATAGTACCTACAATTGCAAGAAAAAATGCAAGTGAATAGAAGTGACAGCAAGATTTTACCTCTGGGGCACGAAAACCCTTTGTTCCAACACATGGACCCTCTCTTTTATGTTTTCCGTCCCCTGAATAAGACAACAGCAGTTAGTAAGGCACAGTCTTAAAGGCAGCAATACCACTCTTCAGAACTCAGAAGCTTTGAATTTAGAATCACACCTTTGCTTCTTAATAACCCCAAAGCAACCGTAGATGAATGTATAGGCATTGGCGTAAGATAAAGCGTCCTGCCATCTACCTTGCCTGAAGGAGCAGTAACCCTTTTCCTCTGAGAAGAAGGACTTTTCATTGAACTATTGTTTGCACATTGCATAGAATTCTGCACAAGGCTGATAAGCTCCTTTCTTCCTTTGAAAGGTAAGGGTTCTCGGAGCCTATCGGCAGAAGCAGTCTTAGTGCTAGTAACATCTCTGGCAGAGGTTATACCCGAGCCATCTGCTCCTTGTGCTCTACGTAAATTCGCAACAGCCTTATCAGGACAATTTTTCAGATGACCAGCATCAGCTTTTGCCTTCATATGCTTACGAATTTCATAATATTTCCTACGATCTGCCAGATCAGGCAATTCCCGTTTATTGGATGTTAGAGACTTGTTTCCTCCAAGATTCTTGTCTTGGACCACTGGGGAAGGACCAGACGGGAGAGGAATGTTACTGGATGCATCAAGCCTTGGTTTTGATTTACCTGAGTAAATGACCAAATTAACTGATGAAACTAGGCAAATTATAAAATGAATTTATGATGACGGCGTTGAGGAGTGTTATGGACACTCTTTCTAACACTCGCATTCTTATTTGGTGAGACCCATGTGGGTCTCACACTTTGGAAATGGATCCCACATAAAGTGGTGAGACCCACATGGATTTCACCCAATAAGAGATAGAGTGTTAGGGAGTTTTAGAAAGTGTTCCTAGCATTTCTCTGACCACATTTCATAAAACCTAGCAAAGTGAACTAAGGATTAATTGCATGATGCATGCAAAAAAGCAAGCAAAATGTGTTTCTTTTCTTCTGGGAGGATATTGGGCTTATTGCCTGAGATTAATATACAACTAAGTAGCCAAATAGGTCAGAATTATGAGGCTTACTTCCAATGTTGTACTTCTGCTTTAAATCCTGAAAAGAAATACAACAATACACCAGATTATATTTGGAAATAATCACAATCAAAACTCATTTAAGAAGCAAGAGAAGCAACCTAACCATGGCAAGGTTGAAGTCAATAAGGTAGCCTTTCTTTAGCTTTCGAGAGAAAAGGAAGTTTCCAGGTTTAACATCTCTGTGAACGACTCCCTACATAAAGAGTTTGAACTTCTCAAAAAATTGTGTATGTTATCTTTAAGTCAAAGTAAAAGAGAATAAGCAAAGGGGAAAATTACCTCTTTGTGCAAGCACGCAAGTGCCTTGAACATGCAAAACCCATACCACTGAAGCTCACAGATATCAATTTCTTTTTTCAAAACCTACACATTGTGGTATTTTCATTACAAACTACATTACAGTAAAGAATGGCTAAAAGGTAAATCCATTTCCCACAAAAATCAATTTCTTTTTTCCAGAAACTAACAATTTAGAAGCTAAAATTAGCTTCATCAAAGATGAATTCCAGAGAAAGGATGGGGTCTTATGAGCAAATCAGCTTAATATTAAAAGAGGTTGAAAGGGAAATATATCTCCTGAAGATTGATTCGTTGATCAAATCAAAATGGTGAAAGCTCTGAAACCAAAAACAGTTATTTTTTCAAATGAAGGAAAATTTAAATTACAGACAATTTCAACAATTACCTCAGGTCTCTCATGCTCAACATGTTCTAAAACAAAGCAGTCACTGTTGCCACTTTTGAAAGAACCTTCAAACTTTATAATGCAGTTTTTACCCCTGAATCATGAAAAGTTTATTAGATATATAGGCTAATCTGTCTTAATATTGTTAAGTAACTCTGTTAGTAGAACTTAAGCTAGTATCAGTTAGAACTTAAGCTAGCATTAGTGAACTGTGTACAGCTGGCAAATCTGTGTAAGCCAGCTGTCCTATATATACTAGTGAACCCTTTGTAAGCAATACAATTGAGAAATACAAAAGTTAGTTACAGATTCAGTTACAAATTATTCTCTCTCATCTTTCTCTATGTTCAAGCTTCATCCACATTCATCAATGGTGGATTTATAACAAAGTTAAAGGACAATAAGCAGCATGCATCATAGTTAAAAAAAAATACAGGATCATAAGTCAATACTTACCCAAAACGCTCAAGCATATTCCGCTCATTATTGACATGGTTTTTATGAGCATTGCTATGAGGACCTGTAATACATGTACAAATTGTAGCATCAAGATCAGGTTTTTGAAATCAATTACACCGAAATGTTGTCAATTGCAAATAATAGACAATAGTGGTTTGTTCATATCATGCTATGCAACAGTGCTATACTGTCGCTATAGCCGCTATTTCACAATATATTATACTAAATAGCGTATCAAGGAAGCAATTTGTTCAAATTCTGCTACGGAATAGCGGTATAGCGCCGCTATAGCCACTATTTAACAACACTATTACACCGTCCATATATTAAATTTTAGTAATATAAGAACAATTACAAACGAAGAATTGTTTCCAGTTTTATATTTTAAGTTGGAAAAGGGATGCAAGTAACTGGATTCTTGATTACAAATAAGCAGTTTTGTTTTCCAGTAGAGTACAAATAAAGGACCCTTGACCCTATCCCTTACCGTTTTCTTAGCATAACACTTCAGGAACAGTAGATACACATTTAACATAAAAGATAGGTGTTGCTTACATTTTATAGCAAGTCTTTTTCCATCAGTTGTTCTATGAGCACGGTAAACAATGCCATAACCACCTAAAGAAATATCAACACAATTTTAGTAGGGATTTGTTTTATCAGTTTGAAACTTGATGAAAAACAAAGTCCTAATACTAATACCTGAACCTTCTTCTTCCTCTATTATAAAAGATTCAAAAGATGGAAATGTTTTTTTCTCCACCTGATTCAACAAAATAACCAAAATGGATAACATCACATGTATAATACATCTCAGGCAGATAGCAAAATGATTTACAGAACATTATAAGTTATATCGAATCAAATCTGTTAACAGAAAGAACTCACCTTAGAAGTCATGAAATTATCTTCTGCCGCGTTTTCTTTACGACTTTGTTTTAGTTTGTTTTTTGAAATAATACTCTGATCATGACCTTGATCAATTTTTTTTGGAACATTATCAGATTTGTTACAGGCTAGTGACTCGGTTAGAATTTGAGTCTTTGAGTGTAGATCATTTTTCTGTCCACCCTTCAACATGCGAGAAGATTTCATAAGCTGCTTTGGATTTGAAGAGGGCTGAGCTACTTTATTGGTAGACCGGGTCAACACGTTCTGATCCTTACCTGCATCACCTTCAATAATGTTCTGATCATTACCTTGATCAATTTTTTTGGGAACATTATCAAATTTGTTACATGCTAGTGACTCGGTTGGAATTTGAGTCTTTGAGGGTAGATCAATTTTCTGTCCTTCCTTCAATATGCGAGAAGATTTCAGAAGCTGCTTTGGATTTGAAGAGGACTGAGCTACTTTACTGGTAGACCGGGTCACCATGTGATGTAGGAGGGTTTCCTCCGATTGCGTCACCGTGTTTCTCACTGTCTTGTTTTTATCCAAATCTAATATATGCATGCCCTTTTTCAATTCCAAAACTTTTGTGGGCTCTTCTCCACGTACTACAGGATTGACCCTCTGAGCAACATCTTCCATCTCTTTATTTTTGTCAGAGTTAGTCATTCCTTCCTTCGAACCTCTTTCCTCTTTATTCTTTTCAATAGATTCTCTTATTATACCCTTTTCCAATTCCAAGACTTCTGTTGGATCTTCTCCACATGCTACATAATTGACCCTTTGAGCAAAATATTCCATCTCTCTATCATTGTCATAATTAACCAATCCTTCCTCTGGACCTCTTTCCTCTTTATTTATTTCATTATATTCTCGTAGTGAATCTTTGCAAGTATTATTTCCACAAATATTTTCACCATCCACGGTAGGGGTTATGTTTTGTTCAGGATATTCATTCCCAAATGAGTTAAAGCAATCCATTTTGTTCTCTGATCCAATACCAGCAACATCACCATCATTACACAAAGATTGATCTTGGACACTAGTTGGTGTTGCCAGATTAGCAACGGCATTATGTCCCACGAATCTATCTAGACCCTCGAGCTTCCTCGAGTCACTTTCACTACTGAAGAAACTCTCATTGGCTTTGATAAGAGAGCCAGATATCTCTCCTTTGACCATGCTTGTTATGCCGTCATTATCAGCTTTCCTGTATTTGAAATTCGGTTCTGAACAACCTGAACACTCTCCAATTGAATCAATACGTATAGGAATCATATAATTCCCACCATTTACAATCCGAGACTCAAATTTCATTGCACGGAAATTTCTTCTCATAACAGCCTCTGCAGTAGTATCAGCAAAACTCTGCAAACAAAAGAAAATATTCAAAACTTGACACCAAATTCAGCATGAAATACAATAATTGACAAATAAAAGACATAGCATATCACTGCTACCAAGCTTTTGAAGAAAAATAAAAGAGATCAAATTATACTACAAGAAATTGATATTTACAAACAATGATGAGTCCAACTAAATGGTTGCATTTTTTTTTTTTTATCATTCTAAATGCCAAAATAATGATAACAATACTAAATCAAGTGAACCTTACTGTCACTAACATATCAAAGGTAGTACACAACCCAATCAAACAGTGTTATGAATCGCGGTGCACAAAAAATAGCAGTTTGTTCAAATTCTGCTATACTGCATTGCTATAGTCCTACACATAGCCATTATCTGACAACACTTTGGACTAAATGGCATAACAATAACGGTTGGTTTAAATTACGCTACCCTGTAGAGTCACCGTAAGTCTGTAGTTGCTAGTTGACAACTCTGCAATCAAGTTCATTAACATTCAAAATTAACACCAAAATCCTGTGATTCTACGTGCAGAATGCACAAAATATTAACCTACACAATATAAATTATCAACAAATAAGTGAAATCAAGTGAGGGTCACTGTCAGTGTCACTTATCAAAGGCAGTACACATCTCAATCAAGTTCATTAATATTCAAAATTACAATGACTCTGCACAAAATAACCTATAACTAAATATTTAACTCAACACGCTATAAAAATTACTACAAAAAAAAACTAGACCGAAATCAAGTTCATAAACATTCAAATTAACACCAAAACAGTGTGATTCGACTACAAATATTAACCTCAACACTAAAAATCATCAAAAAAATAAAAACCTAGAACTAAATCAAGTTCATAAATGTTCAAATAAATGCCAAAACAGTGAATAAATAAGAATACCTTGACGAAAATTTCTGGAACTTTATCACCAATTGCAAGCCGTTTCGGATCTCTTCCACCTGTTTTCATCAAAATCTCAAATCAATAAATCACCAAAACACACGCAAAATTAACATATAATTACACAATTAAATAAATAAAAACTGAAAATTCGTGTTACCTTCGGTGATTGAGCAAATTGACTTGCGTTTACGGGATTGAAACGGAGTTGAATTTTGGAACTGAAATGAGAAAAACCTAGCCATGGCGAAAGCAGCTTCAACGGAAGGAGTTAGAAATCCGTTACTGTTAACGGAGAGAGGAGAATCAGGAAGTGAAGCAACGTAACGGACGAAATCCGGCGAAGCGTTGAAGAAGCGGCAACGAAGGGATAGATACTCGGCGTTGACGGGATGACCGATCTGGAGGAGGAGAGAGAGGAGGTGCCAGGATTGGTCTTCGAGGAGTGGAGTTGGATCGGCGAGTTGCGGTGGTGGTTCCGGCGGAGACATTTTGGATCGGCGGTGTGAGGAGAGAGAAAGAGAAGTGTGAAAATTGGAAGAGGATGAGAGAGAAAGTGAAAAGGAGTAGGAGCGGAGCGGGAATTGTTTGATGTGTTTGTTTTCCCGCTTCTCTAAATCCCTTCTAGAAACTAGAAATGAGATTTCATGCTACTATTATAGATTTCTAGTAGTCCAGACATCGGTGACCGTGTAATCTTCATCTAATGATTCAAAATAAATTAGATTTAATCTCTATTGTACACTTTAAAAAGGATTTGGATCCTCTCTATTGAAAATTTTCTCAAATTTTCTCTATTTTCAATCTCCACTATTAAAATACAACAATCACTTTTTATTATAATTTAATTCTCACTTTCTCTCTCATGATTGATGATTGAGATTCCACATGAGAAAACTTAAGAGAATTTTCAATGGAGAGAATCCTAATCCAAAAAGGATTTGGATCCTCTCCATTGAAAATTTTCTCAAGTTTTCTCCATTTTCAATCTCCACTATTAAAATACAACAATCACTTTTCATTATAATTTAATTCTCACTTTCTCTCTCATGATTGATGATTGATAATTTAAAACTTGAGAGAATTTTCAATGGAGAGAATCCTAATCCCTTTAAAAAGTACTAAGTTTAGAGGGTTTTGCTAAAAGTCATCCATGAAGGTGTCTTTTAGCAACCCACACCTCAATGTGTGATTTTCACTTTTTAGTTATAACTTTGTTAAAAGACACCATAAAAATTAGTTAGTGTCTTTTAACAAATGTTCATTGAATAACTTGCTAAAAGACACTTTCATAAAAAATGTCTTCTAGCAAAACCCAAGTTTAAATATGGATCGTACGATCTTGATCAAATGAATGCATGTGTGTGACCGTAACAAAGTCATGTCCCTTCTTTTAAAAATAAGATTTGTCGCAGTCAATGTTTGAGTGCATTTGAGGTTGTTGAATCAAGATCAAACATCATAGGTTTTAATACACTTTTTAATTTTATAATATAGAAGGAAAAAAATCAAACATGAAATATGGACCGATCTTCATTAACAATCAAGTATATGTGACTTTGTGAAAGCGTGAAACTTGTGAACGGGGCAGATGTGGTCCCTCTTTGCATGCATATGGATAAAAGTTGAACCATGGTTGTTGTCAATTTTTTGAGGTATTCATTTATTAAGAATAATTTTTTTTTAGCGTGCAACTACGGAGACTAATCCATTGAACATTGTGGGACTCAAATGGACTGTAAACCCCAAAAGTTTTAATGTTGCATTCACTTATTAAGACTAATATGATCGTTGGATTGAATAGTCTAAATTTAAAATTTGGTATTATTAAATTTTATAAAAAAATCTTTTTATTGAAATGTTGATCGTTTGATTTTGATCAACGACCCTTGTTGCGAGTGCCTTGAAAAATTGACATTTGTGAATTTGATTTGATAAATAGTCTCAATAGGGAAATTAGTACTTGAAATTGTAGGCAAGTGCCAAAATAGTTGTTCAACTTTTTGAATTTACAAATACCTCTTTAAAATTGTAAAATCTGATTTAAAATGGTCTATGCATTAATTTTTATCTTTAGAAATTATGTTGTGGCATATTAATAGTAAAATGTCACTTTTGTCCAAATTTTTTTTTAAAATGTTACTATCGACTAATTTGTCAATTGAATATATTATTGGTGCATACCTTACGCCGAATAATAAAAAATAAAATTGAATGATCCTTTCAAAAAAAAAAAAGAAGATTAATAAAATTATCATTTGCTTATCCTTAGCCTTACTAGCTGATGCTAGAGGAGTGTCCTTCATTAGGACGTAGTTGTTTTTCTTTTGCTTTTTTCTTTTCTTTTTTTCTCTCTCATGTAACCAAAAAAAAAACAAAGGCCTGAACTCATGATTCCTTTTATCGAATTATCTCCAATACTTTTTGTTATCTGATCGTTCAAATCTTTTCAAGCTTTTGAACCTGGGTCACATATTTTTGAAGCCTGACTCCATTGTAAGTAACTAACTCTAATCATTCAAAATAAGCAAGCAAGATACATACATGATATTGTAATCAAAGTCCGCTACAAAATTAAAGCCATTATGGCCTAGTTGATGATATCATGACAGAAATAGAATGACTACATCTAAAAGTCTAGCTTTGCCAAGTCCAAATCTGGAAACAAAGCCTGCACTTGTTCAACTGCTTTGTCAAACCCAGCTAGATGTTGTACTATATACAATTTAAGTTCCTCCCAGTTTTTGTCACGCTGCGAAACCTTTTCCTCAGCCAATGCAACATTCTTATTTGCATTGTCACGTTCGACTTTTAATTTCTCCAGCTCTTCTTTCAAACTCGCTATCTCTTCTTCCAATTCGGTCATTTGGTTGAGACGCTTCTCCGAACTCACCAATTTTTCCTTCATGGCTTCTAAATCTTTTCTTTGATTCTTTTCAAGCAATTGAAGCTTCAAAAACTCATCTTCAACAAATTGGCCAAGGAAAGCAGCTCTCAAACTAAACGAACGCACCACAGATTATGCAGTTGACAAATCTTTAGGAAAGGATAAATGGTCTTTTACCATAGCAGAAGTAGAAAACCTCATGTCCCAAAGAGAAGAAACTTTAATTTCTCCTTGGTGATCCTTTTGAACGTCACTCAAATCGCTCTCAGATGGAATCATCTTCTTCTTGCGAGGGGAATTGATGCTAGGAAGGCTAGGAATACTTTGTAAAGGCACGGCATTAATGGAGACTGTCTCAGAAGGACTGTCATTATTATCCTTGAGATCAGCCTGCTTGCATTTCTGAGTTTCTACCCCACCTTGAGGTATTTGTGAACTTCCAACGGGCTCACTTGCCTTTTTCTGTTGAGCCTTCTTTAGGTATTCCTTAAACTCGTTATCGCTTAAAGGAGCCTTCTTTCCTGTAAAGGTAACATAAAAAAAGAGAATTTGGTTAGTTACTCGGTCATAAAACAACAAAACTTAAATGAAAAACTCGCAAAGCCAGCTTTGAAGGTCATCAACTTTGAACTCATTAGTTATTAAATCTTTGCAACTAAGGACAAAGTTTTCTAACAACGCAATTTTTTCTTTTTCAGTTTGATTGGATTTGTTTGGATTAAGCCCCTTTATCGAGGAAATTTATATCTTCCTACAATAATGATCAATACTTCAGGATGGGAGGGATCGTCATGAAATCAGAAAAACCTTTGTCTGAAATTTTTGTAAGAACATAATGCAGTCAAGAGTCCTCACCTTGGTAAATCCCTACTATTATTATGCAATTGCGTAGGAGCCACACTCGCAGCAGCGTGCATAACATCACATTCAAACTGAGTGAAAGGAACCCAGAGATTAAGATCATACAAGCATATATGTAAGAAAACTTGGAAGTTGCCCCAATGGATCCTGAGTACAAACAGGTTCTGCCTCCCTACTCGGTAAGACATTCTATGAGGAACGGGAAAACTATCAGAGATGGTTACACCTGTGAACGTCTGAATAACCGGCAAGGACCTTGTACCGGGAAACTGCCAAGTACCTGACAAGTTAGCATAAAATAATGTCCTAGCACTTGTTTAGTTTCACGGTGGCCAGATGTGATCGTAAGTCTACTACAGTCAGACGTGGTTTGACTTTGATATAAGAAACCAGTGTAGTTTGGCTGCAATGAAAGTGAATCAATTCCAATTCCAAACTTGAGTTTACTTCAAATCTAAGATTCTAAGCTTTCACGGTCACCGAAGATCAATTCTAGAAATTAGTCCTGGGTGTCACATACCTCTTCCCTTTATTACACATTCAAAAACAATTTAGAGCCAGAGTATCCAAATAACATGCAGTGATAAGAATCAATTTTACTTGAATGCATCCAAACATAAATCAATTTACCTTAACTCACTTTAAAACCATAATTAGTCCGACCAAAATCAATTATATCAAAAAATGAATTTTGGTCACAGCATAACTAAACATACACTAAGTTACTCATGTTTACCCAAAACAATCAGGCCTTAAGCACAACTCTTGTCTTAAATTTACCAGAGACAAACAAATGAGATTGGTTGCGACTTAGTGTTGCCCTTAATCACTCTTTTTTCCAATAGATTCCTTTCTTCCATAAAAGGAAATTCTATTTGAGGTGTGTCAAATATTAAATATGAATCTCTCTCTCAATCGAAAATAAAAGATAATTCTATTCGAGGTGTGTCGAATACTAAATATGAATCCCTCTCTCAATCGAAATTTAGACATCAATTTGTCACGTTGTGAAATTGAAATTTGGACACCAATTCGTCACGATTGTGATATTCTAACCTCTTTCACTAGACCTAGCTTCCGTTGGTACCCCTAATCACATCATTAGTTAGTTCATATTTGTTCGTGGATGTTTTAATATGTACTATCCATATTGTTCATTGAAATGAATAAACTTTGCTCTAGTAAAAAAAACAAGAAAAAAAGAGAGGACCAATTAAACACCAAGACATTACAATCCATAATTTGTTTCATCCAACAAATACAAAGAAATCAACCGTGAGAAACGACGGAGAAAAGAGTGACAAATACAGGGAAAACACTCAAACCACAATTTATTTATTGATATGCTTAAGTTACATAATGCACACAACTTTGTACTAGCATTGTGCAAGCATATATTATGAACTTGGCATTTATTCTATTACACTCGTCATCCCTAACTTGTAGTAGCAAAAGGGAATGTGATAGTTTCAAGAAGTGGTCGTCCCAATTTTTCCATTATCAATTTCTTTTTCAGACGAAGCTGCTTCACTTTGTATAAAGTCTCTGCCAACCTTTCAAGAGCCTCAGCATTTGTACCTTGGTTTGTTTTTTCCTCTGGCACATTGGTATCTACATTCATTTTCAAAACTGGTTGGCTCAGAAGGCTCACTCCTACCTTTGCAAGATTTTCCAAGTTTGCTTGTGTAGCATTATCCATGGAATCCATGGATGGATCCAAGTTATATTCCTGCAAATTAAGATTGATCATTAGAACATTTTTTACATGGGAATCTAACCAAAATAAAAAATTGCATTCTTTATAAAGTACTAGTAATATTTTTGTCGAAACTTGTTTTGTCAAAATAAAATTTCAATCAATTAATAGGCATTTTGATAATGATATGATTAAATATTATGAAATTAGTTTGAATTTGGTTAAATTTTAGACTAACTTAGCTACCAGATATTTTTTTGGACTTATAATGTAATGCATAGGAGTACAATGACGTAAGAGAGTCATGAAATATCGACTATGATTCTTTGCAGTCAATTTTTTCCACACATTTACGCAGTTATTACAAACAATGATTAGATTGAGATCGGACGGTCCAGATTTCAAACTCGGTATCTTTAATTCTTTTAATAAATTAAAATTTATAATAGAATTTGGATTGTTCGATCTTGGTCCAATGACCACAAAATTGACTGCAGGGAATCCGATTTGAAGAAATATTTATACACACTATACACTATACCTGAATTCTAAGGTAGTTGTCAGAAGATTGGAGGCCTGGGAACACATTGGCAAGGTAATATTCAGTCATGTCTTTAGCAGCATTATCATAACCACCAACTGCAAGACCAGATGTTGTCCAAAATGCTGCTGAGAAATGAATTGCATCTTCAGCATCAAATCCTGTAACCTTTTTAGCTCCACATCCTATAGACAACAACAAGATTTTGGTATCCTTCCCCTTCTGCTGTTTCATGACTTCACTCACAGCAGCCATCGTCTGCACGATACGATAGTTAGGTGAAAACTATTACCAATACAAAAATTTAGATTACATTAATTTTTGTGACATTATAAGCTATAATTTCTTAAAAATGATTGTCATATAATGAGTTAATTACCGGATTACATGCAGCCACACCTCCATCAACCAAATTGAATTCAGCACCATCATTTTCAAAGTTATAGGGTGGTAGATAAGTTGGTGCAGCTGAAGTTCCAATGCATATATCTGACAATTTTGCATCTTGGCTGGGAACTTCCTCCAACTGCATGAACAAAGTTTTCACAAAATAATTGTAAATATAACCAGTTATTTAAATATATATCAATGATGATTAATATACTTGGTAAGGAAAAAAAAGATTATAGGTATATGCTAACCTTAAAGTTTGAGAAAATAACCGGATGGAATTTCTTGATGTCGAATGTTGGGATGACTACATTGGTCAATGTCTGATGTAGTTTTGTATCTTTGAATAAGTAACGTGTTATATTATGTAAGAACTTGCCGTCATACTTTGGACCTGGGTATGTAGGATCCCAACCACTGTATAATGTTCAATATTATTAGGTTTTTTTTCTTTCAATCTTCTAAGTTTCCATGATACACTCATAAAATGAAGCGCACCCATGTATTTGATTCCAAAATCAATAAATCAACAATCATTTTTATGAATCAAATGACTATGTTTCGACTTTTGTATTTTAGAAAATGTCATTTCATAAGTAAAAAAATATATTATTTTATTGTTTAGAAGCATTATTTTAATTATTTTACATTTTATTGTGAAAAATATTCAATATTCACAATTTTCAGTAATAAAAATTTAGAATCTTTTTATTTCATCGACACTTTTGGTATATAATATTTAGTTATTATAATTCTAAATGCTAGAAAATAGTTGTTTTTTTTATTCAAAAAAAAAATTCATTAAGCTACTAATTTAAAGACCAAAGGTACCGGCATTGTAGAATTATCTAATGTATAGTAAAAGTTGTCGTTTTTTCTTTTATATTATACAAATATAACCCATCGTTACAAAATTGATTTATAAAATATAGGAATGTCTATCTTTATAGACTTTAATTAGACTTTATCTTCAAACTATGTACCAATTGATTTTTTTCAATAAACCTTTTACATCACATCCAATGCTGTTAAACTTAATAAATGGTCTGATAAATATAAGACTGGATAAAATGATTTTTTTTTCTTCTACTGAGTCAAGTGCATGTAATTTTAATTGGATATGCTTTTTACAAAAACTACATTTTACAAAAATGAAAGTTGTGACCATACAGGACCCTTTTGTGTGTTACCTTAAATAAATTAGGATCTTGTTAACGAGTATTCTCGAGACACTCTTTAAGCATCTCAAATTTAGTAATTATCCTTTTAAAAAATCAATTATTATAATTTTTAATGCATTCAATACATAACTTTTAATCAAAAATTTATCATTTAAAGTGCTTAAATAGTGTCCGAAGACACTCGTTAACATTTCTGACGAGCCAAAGAATTGACCACTTTTGTGTGTTACCTTAAAGCGAAGACAAGTCCCTGTCTCGTTTTTATGGATGGGTTCTTTGTGTGAGTACTTCTTGTTCTTTTATTTTGGTTTACTTTTCAGATCTTATCACTCCTTTCCCTTTTGTGTGTTCAATTGGAGTATGATCACGCTCACAAACACAAATTAATTATTTAGATTTAGGCAAAAACACAATATAGGAGTACTTAATCAACAAGTAGATAAGGATTCATAGTTATCATTCACCTCCTTGTATATAGGAAGGAACTGTGCAACAGTATTTTGAATAGCATATCAGAGGCTCCTCTATTACTTGGCTTATATTTAGGAGTCAGTTGCTTATTAGTCTCTATATATACAAACTGATGTAAATCAATATGATTATTAAAAATAGACAGATTGTTCCTTCTATATGGTATCAGATTGCTCATTGCTTAACTAGCTTCAATTCGATCCAATTGCCACTATGTCATCCCCAAACTCTTCACTTTCACAATCTGTTTCCAGCACTACAAAAGAACTTGTGGAATTCAATACCACAACCCAACTCCCAATCAAACTAAACTCCTCCAATTACCCCGCTTGGTATCGCCAAATCCATTCTCTTCTGGTTGCTCGAGACCTTGACGGATATGTCACTGGTGCCACGCCGCGTCCTCCAGCAAAAATTGCAACTGCAGTCGGTGTTTCCGACAATCCTGAGTTCAGCTTTTGGATTCGCCAGGACAAATACCTCTATCTCGCATTACTCGGTTCTTGTGACGCTGAAGCTC
>Ga0315915_1002608_pt1 | contig 22805 bp, 11 predicted proteins | sample MpolbnodulesMG_FD_207738 | JGI IMG/M metagenome (GOLD analysis project Ga0315915, IMG submission 207738) | Medicago polymorpha root nodule microbial communities from Los Angeles, California, United States - branched nodules | ecosystem: Host-associated > Plants > Roots > Nodule | place: USA... | reverse complement strand
CCCCCCAAATTTCTACCGTTCATCAGAAGTTTCAGCCATAATTGACCAACCTTGTTTACTGAAAACCAAATTTCAGGTCTAGTAATGGTTTGCATATTGAAGAACTCCCACTACAAACCTGTAAAGCTGAAGATCATTCATGGGAGAAATCCAAATCTTGATACTTTAAAGTTAGTTGACATGGGTTTCCAATCTGCCATAACATTCTTTCTAGGAGGTCTTTGATTTATGTAGTTTGAGTCACTAACAAGGACCCGAGGACGACATCTGGACTTATGGCCCACAAATAGTCAAGATGCACATTTATTATTATGTTTAGAATCATAGATTGAGATTCGAATTAGCAAATCATATCAATTAGCATTTATTGCATACGCGATTGTAGAGAGGGGGAGTTGGTCTGATTTCGACACAGGCATCAGAGCAGGTTATGATCATATGACCACTGGGGTTCATTGCAGCCGCTGGCGGCGACAAGCTATAAAGTTTCTCTTATGTCGTTGCTATTTGCTGCTGGTTATTGTCAGTGAGGGAAAGAATTGAAATGCTATTGACACAATTGAGAGTGAACTTTGTTGATTGTGTGTGTTACTACTTTATATGACTTTTGAAAAAACCCTAAAATTTCTTTTAAACATACTGGGTGTTGTCGCTTGACCTGACCCATTTTTCAGCAATTAAACATGTGCGATTTTAACGGCAGTACCATTTTTCTGGTCATGTTGCACAGAGCCTTGTTTTGTGGGTCAGGACCACAACCTGGTTCTTTAAAACGACACTGTCATTAAAGAAAACCCTAAAATAACACGTCAAAAACACATGAAAGGCTGAGTCAGTCCGTTTCTAGTCTACTACACATTAATTTGTCTCTGTTTTTTTGTTTTGTATGCTTTACTTTCTACTAAAGGGGGAGCCTCAGTAAAGTTGTTGTCACGTGACTGAAAGGTCGCGTGTTCAAGTCCTGGAAACAACCTCTTGTGTAAAATTAGGGTAAAGCTACATACAATACACCAAATTGTGGGACCCTTTCTCGGACCCTGCGTATGCAGGGGCTTTAGTGTACTTGGAAACCTACCTGCACACGGCACTTTGCGATTTCTAATGTACTGATTCTTTAAAGATTAATATTGACGATGTTCAATAATTTATTAGTGACATACATCACTCTGGTGAGTGGCCTGTCAATCTTCTTGCCACTCAACTCCCTACTGATATCTTGCAAGAAATGTGGTGTGTTTGTTAACTCAAATGTGGATTGTGGATAGTACTCCTTCCTGTTTACATGACTAAAAGAGCCACACATGGCTAGTAAGCGCAATACAACTTCTGTGCCTATTTCCTATAACTGGTCTTGGATCTGGTCTTATGATAGTCTTCCCACAAATGTTTTTAGATCCTCTCGACTTGTCTCCCATTACACTTCTTGATGTAGATGTGGTGCAGCTCAAGAGACAACTTTACATGATTTGTAAATCTGTATGGTTGATGGGCGTATCCGGTGCAGTTTCTGTTTCACTTAGCCCCAGAATTTCCTCGCCAATGATGTCATTGGATAAAGTACAATGCTACATAAACTATTTTTAATTCCTTGCTGGTTGGTTTGGAAATCTCATAATGGGAGCTTTTTTTTCCCGAATGGACTGGCTTGTTGTTAATGACATTAAGGCTCTTTTTGATTCCACCTTAAGTGTTTGGTTTCCAACAACAGCACAACATGAGGTCTGTTTCTTGGCAGCTTTATGAGAATATTGTGAAACTTGATGTGGACGGGAGCTCATTTTGGAACCCGTAGCTGTTGGGTTATGGCTGTCTCATCATGAACTCCTCTAGTAATTGGATTATTGATGTCTCTAGTAGCCATGACTTTGATTCAAATATTAATGCAGAATTACATGCAATTGCTTGTGGTTTGGTTTTTGACTTGGAGCGGTGTTATGAATGCCATTTGTGAATCTATTAGCAAGTCTACTCTCCATCATTTAGCATATTAGAAGGCATTACTGATTCCTAGAACCTGTGTTTTCTGCACACCTTGTTGGAAGGGGTAACCATTGTGCAGACTGGCCTACCAAGCTCTGGGCCAGCTTGGATTATGGAATGCAAATTTGGAGTCTTTGTTCCCCCGCTCTGTCTATTTCTCTTCTAGCAGATGCATTTGGAGTTTAGATAGTTAGATTGTAGTCCGAGTCTCCTCTGTTCTTCTCCAAATGATAAAAAGAGACCTTACAAAAATTATTGTTCCTGATACAAATGTAGATTGGGAAGGTCTCAGTTATAGAAAGTTGGCTTCTGGATTCAATGTTCTTATTAGATAAAATCTTAAACATAGCTAGTTGCAAGATCTGGAACAGCAAAGTTTCAAACCAGACTCTTTCTGTGTGTGAAGTTGAATGTTGGAAACAATTACAAGATTTGAGGTTTTGAAAAAGTAGGTTCTCAGATACTGATTTTTGTAGTCAATTGCCTTGTAGCCAACCTAGGTTTCCATAAAAAAAAAAAACTAAGCATATAAGGATGTCCCTGTATATATAAAACCTTGTTAATTATGTCACTGGAGTTAAGAAAGTTGCAGTAGCATTAAATTTGTTGGTAACTTGTATTACTCTTTCAATTTTATCCTTCAAATTATTGAAACTCATCAACTTACATTATTGTATATATACATCTCCATTGTTTAAATAAGAGAGAAATAATTTATCTTTCTCACGACAACACTTATTGCTAAGTTCTAATGTAAAATAATCAAGGGTACTTGGGTAAACAAATAATAAATGGAATAAATTTTTTGAAAGGGGTTTTATGAGATGGAGCAAAGAAATTTTACAAGAAAAGTTTGATGAAAATGACTTATATTCAGGCCTGAGGGGAGTGTTAATATTATCTGGTTTGGTTGATATCTTGCACCCATAGTCTGTAGAACAGCAAACATGATCTGTACCTTTTGTAAATAGATGTATCAATCTCTAAAATTTAGAGATTTAATAATTGTCTGTAACTTGTGATTTATTTGAACTTCCAGTTTGTTCTGGTAGTATTTATTTCTAATTGCTTGATTGATTCAATTATATAATCAGATTTCAGTTTCTTATATTTTTCCCTGAGGATCATTTTGCTTTTTATATCAGTAGTGCAGGTAGAGCTGCGTCACTTCGACAACTTTCCAATAGTTTTGCTCAGTTCAATAATTTGCATCTTTCAATTCGATCAAAGAAGCCACTAACTAGAAAGGTACATGCACAATATATAAACTAAGTTTGATCGAGTATAAAACTTGTTCTAGCAAGCTGTATGTTGCTTGGAAGTAATATCATTGTGTCTGATTACAGGATGCTGCAGCTATCAACGATTGGAGATTTTCCAAGTTAAAGGAATACAAGGAGCGAAATGTTGAAGCGGAAAATGAAGCTTTTGACCGATACATGCAAAATGTAGATTTGCTGGAAGAAGTATTATCTGTGAAGCATTCAGATGAGGATGTGTCTACTGCATCGGAGGCTAATCCTACTTCAACAGAGAACAATGAGGTAATGATCCCTGGGTTAAAATTGCAACTAAGGTCAAACTCGACGAGAAGTGATGGTGTTAGAATAAGAATAAAAAAAACTGTAGATGATGGATTGAAGAAGCTTGAGAATTGTGCTGTAGATGGTGAAAGCAATAATGAACAAATCGATGAAGTTAGTGAATCTTCGAATAAGAGAAAGAGGACCGAAAAGTTATCAGCTATAAGTGATCTTCTGGACAAAATTAACAAAGCCCGAAGCGAGGAGGATTTGCAGTCATGCTTGGAGGTGAAGTTACAGCTTTTCAATTCAGATGAAGACTCTGATATGGTGCAACACACAGACAATGAAATGCATCAGAAACAAACTGCTGAAGGCGATGCTGTACCAGCAAAAGAAATGGATTATTCGTTACCAAAATTGGTTGGGGCCTCTGAAATTGATCAAGAAACTCTCAACACCATTGACAAACACTTTTCTTCTCTTGAGAATGTAGAGCAGTTATGAGGTTAGAATTTTTAGTGGTTAAAATTTAGCTTCTGCAGAATGAAGAAATCTAAATGCTGTATCGTATTACTCAAGGAAAATGCTATGTAAAATTAGAATTAGGCAAAACGGAAGCCAAACAATGTCTCTAAAATCAGAACGTATCCATTTTTTGAACTAGTTGGATCGTGAACTTGTTATATTTTCAGTTTAATCATGATCTGATTCAACTGAACAGAAAACTAATCAGATGAACTAATCTAGTCATGATTCGAAAAGAAGTATCACTGGTTCAGTTCGGATGGCCTGTGATGAAGTCGTCATTAGTTTACCATTGTTATTGCCCAATTCTGGCAGAATTCTAGAATACTCTGATACATCCAATTGCGGGGATCTTGTTTATAATTTTGGTATTTTATTATTAGATTTTTTTAATAACAAGTACATTGAAGTTCTATACTTTTATCTTCAAGTTCAAACGCAAATTATGGTATATGGATATTGTTGTCACAATATATTTTTAGATCAAAAAATCATTTTGATGTCACAATTTGATTTGAAAATTGATGGCTTCGTGGAATTTTTACCACTATTACTAATTTTTTAATGTATATACTCTGATGTCGTACATTCGGTGCTACTACTGATTGATGATGCAATGCGATAGTGTGCAATAATAGCGTGAAATACAATGCACTATCAGCTCTCTTTATGGCCCGTCTCTTTAGGCAGATCATGGTAGGTATTTTATTTCACATTCTAGATTGGAACTTGAGGAAATAGTGCACATATTCATTTTTCAATTGCAATCCAATCCCGGTTTTCTAGGTTAGATTGTCTTGTAGTTGAGCATAAGCACCAAGTACAAACAGCTGTAGAGTATTATAGTGAATAGAGAGCATGGGTGAGTGACTGTGCTGTGGGGTATTTTACTTTTTGGGAGCTGAACTTGGAGGGAAAGGAACAGTAATTTCATCCTTCAATATCACAATGGATTAGCTTTCCCAACTTCATGATGAGACTAATCTCAATTTCGATGTTTATTTAAGTCGTAACATAAAGCTCTTATTTTTATCAAGAGTGTGTTTTGTAGGGATTAAATTAGTACTTATTCTACTCTACACACTTAGCACTACTTAACCAACTTAGCCACACCAGTTAGATATAACTGGTTGAATGGATTATCTTGCGTAAATAGTTTGTGTTTATTTCTCTTTGAATAAACATTTATAATTTTTTTATGAGATTTTTTAAAGAATAAGATCAAAGTTTTAAGTAATGTACTAGTATGTGATTTTATCTTGTAGAAAATTATTTGCCAAAAGATTCATTCTGATTTTGATCATGCCAGTGGGAAGAGCTCTCTAAAACCCGACTTATTTAAATTTGACTTTTGAAGGGAATAAGATAAAGCTGTTGCTTACATAAGTTAGGGGGGTATCCTCGTTGGGCAAAAATAGCTTAAAGCAATAACAAGATGATCAAAAGTATGTAAGTACATATTCCTGCCTCTATAATTCTTTTCCTCTGTTCACCATCTTAGCCCTTAAGAATGAAGAAATCATTTACTATTATATTTAAATCAAAGACTCATCAATTCAAAAGGCTTGTTAGGTTCCAAAGGCACATACCGTTGGGACAATGAAATCCAATCTTTTTCAATTTCTCCTCCAAGCTTTTAATACATACATATGTGTAGTCTTATAGGCATCCATTGAGCTATGTAGGTTACTTACTTAATCCACAAGTGTTTTTTTTATAATTTATTGTCTTTATTTTATTCTCCTCCTCCCACAATGCTACTCGATCCGCACCTACTTTCTTGGTGGGAATGAAACTTTCAATGACATTTTTTTCCCTTTGACAAAAGGCTGTCAATAGTACTAGTTACTTTCAAGTTTCTATGGCTATATACTCATCTCAACATCAACTTTTTTAGAATCTGCTCATTTATCAAACCCATTATCATGCCATGTCCAAATTTTTTGATCGTTGTAATGATTCTCTCTTACAACATTTTGATTCGTTATGGTTTGGTGTTATATTATATTACTAGCCCACCAGAATAAAAGGAAACGAGCAATAAAAAAAGTGCCTATCTAAAGTGGGAAGTGCTTATCAAATAATCAACTAATCTGACTTTTTCTTAACTTTTAAAGATGGGTAATTTGTGGTGTTGCTAACAGAAATAATATATTGAATTTAAAATAAATAAATATAATTATATCTCTTCTATTTATTTGGTACAACAATTTAATTATATTAAAGTAATCCATGTGTGTGGTTTCATTTAAAAAAAAACTTCATGTGTGGTTATATATATTACATTTCTTTTAGAAAGTAGTCCATTCCATGTGTATGGACAACCAATAATTATGGGTTCTTGGTCGTTTAAATCATGGCTTCTCTTCTCTATAATGTTGCAATGGTACTGTGATGGATTGATGACATTAATTCCTATGCCACTTGAAATGGTCAAAACAGTTCCAGGGAAGCATTCACCTATGAAAAAAGCTAGAAAATCTCAGACACTAAAAAATCACTAGTCAGCTTTGTCTGTCAAGTGTCAGGGCACATGGTTTGCACTGTTTTAAAAATTGTTAGCTGAGAAATCTCGATTCTCATCTCATGGTAGGTGGTGCATAAGATAGTCCAAAAGAGAAAGAGAAAGAGAAATTACTCTATGCAAATTATGATATAGGGCTATGTCAGTGGTTTTGGCATAAATGAATTTTGAGAATTTTTTATCTCATGTACTTTTTCTCATGCATTCTATGGCATTTCGGATTGTCTATTCAAAGGTGTAAAAACGTTAAAAAAAAACTCAATATATCCACTATTTTTTGGATTTTACAGTCTAAAATAGAACATGCGAGAAGCTTGAGGATGAAAAATAAACTCATAGTTTTATTCCTCTAACTTTCTCTCCAAAATGGTCAACTTGTTTAAGGATATTAAAGCGAGATGGGTACCTTAGCCTCTAACCCACCTAGTCCATCCAACCTAACCCACAACTCCATGGTTGCCGTTATTTTCCGCGTCAATGGTTTTTTAACTTATTTATTTTGTAGCAGGATAATTTGCACATAAACAAGAACGGGTGAAAATATGTCCCCTTATTTTAGCGGACCACCCATTCCGCTTTGTTTAGGGTGCATTGGCGGCGACACTTCTTAATTCACTTATGATCTCTTATCTTATTAAAAATGATATCCATGATTCAAATACATGAATTCAAATTAGATCATGTCCCTTGGTCTTTCTTGGATGCCCCTCTTTGTATAGCCAGGCCACAAGGTGCTTCACCTAACCAAATCCAAATTTACCATGAGGGCTTTACTGTATATGGTATAATTTAAGGTCAAAAGTGTATAAGAAAAAAGATTATATGAAAGGACACTTCCACAAAACTCTAAGAAGGAGGATAGAGAGATTTATCCAGTAAAATAAGCTATCAATCTGCAAAATTATAAGCAGTATGAACTAGAAGTAGATTCGAAAGGAAAATGAGAACCTTCTCCAAAAGTCTAAGGAGTAAGGTGAATTATAGATCATTAGAGTCGCATAATTATCATTACTTTGTTTGATTTCTTATAGGTTTCTACATTTAAAGTAATTTATTTAAGACGTGTTAAAACACAAATCAACTGTACATTTTTTAGCTGGAATTTAAACATTAGTTTGAACATTAAATGACGATATATCTCTCAGCTGAAATTTAAATATTGATTTGTCAAGTTGTGGAAGTTTAGTCCATTATGTTACATTCAACTCCTAATAGTACATAATTATCATTAATACCAAAGACTCATCATCCTTTGGAAGTGAAAATGACAAAATAAGAGAAAGGTTAGACAGAGGACAGTCCAAAATGAGTTTAAAAAGCATATACTCCATAAATTAAGCATGTCCCATTTTATGACATTGTCCCTACCACACACCTTAAATCCTTGAACAGTTGCAACTGAAACAACCAAAACATGTACTCAAAAGAGAGTGGCTGGCTTAATAATTATTAAACATCAATTATCACTTCCGTGCTTAAATTATAAATCCTTAATAAGACTAAAGCTTGATGGACACGGTGCAGTTAGGTTTGTAATTGTGGGATCAAGCCAAAGGAATAAAGGTGGCATGCGGAAATTTTGGAAACTCCCTAATACTCGACGTGTTCCAAAAATCAAAACAAGAAAGTTAAAGTCTTCACAACAATTGCCCTAATGTCTTATCTCTAAAATAAAACAATATAACATAAGAGCTTCTACGACACATTCTTTTTTCTTTTTTTTTTGTCAAGTAGTCTAGTGGCTCTCACACAATTTAATTGTGGAGAAGTGGAGTGTCCGGAGTTCGAACTCCGGCCCCTGCATATAATATGCAAATATCCCTATCAATTGAGCTAAGCTCACGGGGATTCTACGACACATTCTTAAGTTGAAGGATTTTGATATATTTGCCTGACTTTTTGTATTTTGAAAAAAAAATGTTTCATAAGAAAAAACAAATTTTTGTTTATAATCATTATACAATTTTTTTATATTTTATCATAAAAAATATTAAATATATGCATGATATTTTACAGTCACTTTTTTAGTTATCATAACTTTTTAAATGATAGAATTTTTTTTCAAGAAATAAAAATTATGTTTAACAATTAATTAAAAGATCCAATATACCAATACATGTGGAACTGATGCATGTTCCGACGAAATTAAGATGTAATAGAGATGTTGCAAATATCCTTCCAAATTATTTTCTTTTATGGGCGTTTCTTTTGCTTAAAATCCTGCCTATTTGGAGGCATACAAGACAAGACATTTAATAATTGAGAAAACGATAGGGAAACCCCTAACTTAAAAGAATTTGCAGGATTTGAGTACAATTTGTCACTTAATAATGCTTTTAACTTCACCCATTACATGATAAACCACTCAATAATTAATAATGCTTTATGATTTAATATACTTTGTAGAAAAAAAAGGAGAAATAGAAGCATATATAAATCATCGTATTCAAGTTGGGTGGTTGAAATGGAGAAAAGTCTCGGGTGTTTTGTGTGATAAAAAAGTACCACTTAAGTTGAAATGAAAGTTCTATCAGACAACAGTTAGACCAGCGATGTTGCATGGTACGAAGTGTTGGACGGTTAAGAGCCAACACGAGAATAAAATAAGTGCAGCAGAGATGAGGATGTGGTGTTGGATGAGCGGTAAGACTAAACGGAATAAGATTATGAATGACATCATTAGGGAGAGAGTGGAGGTAACACTTATAGTAGAAAAGTTGGTAGAAAATAGACTTAGATGATTTGAGCATGTAGGAAGAAGACTCGTAGATGCAGTCGTAAGAAGAGTAGATCAGATGGAGGAGAGTCATGTCAAAAGAGGTAGATGAAGACCCAGGAAAACTATAAGAGAAACCATTAGAAATGATTTAGAAGTCAATGAGTTGGATTCAAATATGGTTTATGATAGAATAATATGACGTAATTTGATACATGTAGTCGACCCTACTTAGTGGAATAAGATTTGGTTGTTGTTGTTGTTGTATACTTTAGGCAAATGTTAACTGTTGCCCTCAAGGGCACATGTTAAGGAACTCATAATAGAAATACATGTATCAAAAGTCATGCAGTCAACTTCTTTAAAATTAAATTATCATGTTTTCCAATGTAAAGTTACTCATTTTGGGTTCCTTAACATGTGCCCTTAGGGCACAAGTTAACATGACCCTTACTTTATTACGTAGAAAAATAATTTATTTGAAGAAGAAAAAAAACATGTCACTAGATATAAATTCTTTTTTAAATTACTAGATACATTTCTTATTTTAATTCAATATCTTTTATTAATAGTATCAATTTACCTTGAAGTATATCTACACACTCTTTTTCAATGATAATTTATCTCAGAATATAAAAAAATTAAAATACATCTACACACAAAGAGTAATAGATTCGATTGGAAAATGAGAAGTTTCTCCAAAACTCCTAGGAGTAAAGTGAATTATAGATCAATTTTTTTTTAAGGATGAATTATAGATCACTTGGAGTCACATAATTATCATTACTTTTTTTTATAGGTTTTCTCCACTTAAGGTCATACACAAAACATGTATGTTAATTACATTATCAACTTTTCTTAATATTTGTGAAAAAGGATATGGTTGTTAATTAGGATAGGACAATCGTCTCCCTTTCTAACAAAAATATCGAGTTATATAGAACATATGAAAATATATTTTGTATTTTTATTTAGTTTTGATATTCTTAGATCATTATTAATCTATGATAAAACCTTGATTTTTTGGCGAATATTTCTTGAAATTCTAAAATACCATAATTTTGATGATGAAATTCTATTTTAAAAATTAAAAGTCGTTAGAAATATTTTAACTGTTTAATCAAAATCAAACTTTATTCCACTCCATTTTCCAGAGGTATTTAATTACTTGTCACCTTAATGCAAACCTTGTAGAATAATATTACATATTTCAATAACTATTGATCTCTTGAAAGAAACTTTTCTAAATTAAAATTATTAAAATCTTATCTACAATCTATGAATATATTACACAATGATTTTTTTTTTGAAAGACACAATGAATTAAATTGCCATATATATTTTTGACAAATAAATAGTCATATTTTTTTTTTGACAAAATAATTATCCATATTTATTGCTATCTAAAATTGAATTTTACAGAACCTTTAATGTGAAATTATTATTATGACATTGCCAAAAAAATGCAAAGCAAGACATATTTAAGTTTTTACGAGAGCATTAGTTTTAACCAAATAACGAGTTGTTCAGAAGAACTTGAATTTGATTCTTTAAAAAAAATAAAAAAAATAAGAGCACTATTTTTCTAAAGTTGGCAAAGAGCACTCATAGTTGACCCTAAACATAGAATTTGAAACAACTTTCTTTTTGACAAGCAAACACAACTCTTATGACTAAACAAAACCACCACTCTCCAATTTGGGTTGGTGATTCGATAATAATCAAAGATATTCAATATTAATAACAAGAAGGCATCTTACCATAAACAATATTAAAACGGCTAATAAGGTTTTTGGTGTAAGAGTATAAGGGGTCAATTAGGCAAGACTTATTCACCAAAAAAAATTAAGCAAGATTTAGATCTAAAATGTTAAGAAAAATAAGAAGCATGTAGTAGGCTGTAACAAAACCAAACTATGGGAGACAAAGATTAGATCAACAGATCTTACATGTAAATTAAAACTTGTACTCTGTTTTTACCATTCATTTGTCCAAGGTCACATGTTAGTCACATGATGTGTTTGATATAAATTGCCACCCATTGTGTATAATGACTGAAAGGGATATCCTACAAATGCATACAAATTAGACATGTTTGGGGCCCTAACAAATTTTGATGGGGGAAAACAATTGAATCCAATTAATTATGGGGTTATACTTTTAGTGGGTCTATTACAAGTGTACCTAATATGGTCCTTTCAGTTTAGCCCTGCATGATGTGTGTGGGGGTCCTAAATCTACATATTTTTAAAAAAAATTTAATATCTATATTTTTTTTTGAGGGGATATACTCTATATATATTTTTTGAAGGAAATATACTCTATATATTTTCTCATCCATAGTTTAGTGCTTATAAATTTTAATTTGATATATGGTTATAGTACCAAACAGGGAATAGAGTAGTAATTGAGCAATGTGACATGTCTCTGGCTTAAACTTTGAAAACTTTATTAAACTGATTCCACCAGTTTAAGCTAAATTTTCAAAAGATGCATTATGTGCTCGTGAATGAAAGTTTGGTAAATTACGTATACCATACATACATACATTAAGGAAAAAGCTAGGCATGAACATATTGACTAATTAAGGTTTGAAAAAGTTTGTTTACTAATTAAATTAGTTAGTTACCAAAATGTTAGTTGGTATTGTGATTGGTTTGCTAAGGTAGGTGAAGAAATAATACTAATATTGAGTGGGAAGAGGATTTGAAATGGGGATATGTGCCGAAATAAGTGAAGGCATGAATTATGGCAATGACAGAGAGGAATTGGGTCAAGAAGGCAACAAAAGAACGTGGTGGCAAAGGAAAGGAAAGGAAAATGAAACAAGTTGAATATGTATGAGTGACATACAACCATATGAATGTTAATGTAACCTGTGACCCAAGAAATTGGTTGTCGATTGGTGGGAGAAAAAGGTTGCTAAGCTATGTGAGTGAGAATTTGTTATGTAGCTGGTAACTTGCCCCCCTCATCAATATATATTTTTATTTACAAGGTAGGATGGGTTTTAGACATACACTAGTATTTAACAACAAATTTGACTTTAATCAATAACTCTTTCATCTCCCACACCCATTGAGATAAATAGACACAACAAACAACGACAATTAAATTTTATCCCACTAAATAAGATCGGATGCATAGATCAAATAACATTGTAATGTTCTATCATATATTATTTCTTTATCTAACTCATTAATCTCCATATATTGATTAATAGTTTATCTTATAGTTTGTGTAAGTTTTTCATTATCTTTATTTATTTGACTAGTCTCTATTTGATCCACTATCCTTACTACATAATTTACAAGTCGTCTCTCAACACGTTCAAACCACCTAAATCAAATTTCCACCATTTTTTCTACGATTGGTGCAAACCCAACACAATTTTTAATATGGTCATTTCTAATTATATCATGTCTTACTGCACACCTAACATAACATTCTCATCTTCGCTAGACTTATTTTATTCTCGTGTTGGCTATTTATTATCCAACAGTTTATGATTGTCCACACAATACAACATCGTCGGTTTTACACCTAAACGATAAAAAAAATTCCCTCCAACTTGAGGGAGACCTTTATATCACATAAAACATGCGAGATCCTCCTCTACTCAACCACTCCACTTGAATTCGATAGTTGACATCTATTTCTCCATCATTTTGAACTATGAATCCAATATATTTAAACCAGTGATATGGCATGCTGTTTAACATTCATTTCTAAGTTGGAAATACTACAATTTTTGCTAAAATTACATTTCATATATTATGTCTTACTTCTACTCATGAGGAAGTCGTACGCTTCCAAGGACCGTCTCCAAATCTCTAACCTCTCATTTAATTCCTCCTTCAACTCTCCAAATAAGATTGTATCATCCACAAAAAAAACGCATCTCGATGCAGACTCTTTGATGTGTTAAGTATGTCTAACAGTAAAGTGAAAATATAAGGGTTTAAAGTTAACCCCTCGATATAGTTTCATTGTCATGAGAAAACATTTTGTGGCTCCATCTTGTATCCTCACACTAGTAGAGGTTTCCTCATACATATCATTGATAACTTGAATAATATATGCAATCCTAACCCTTTCGTTTCTCTAGGGCTTTCCGCAAAATCCTCTATATCACATGCCTTCTCCAAATTAATGAAAGCTGAGGATCACTTTAGACTTGAGAATTATACAGCTTCATCCAATTTAGACTACTCTAATCCTCACAATTGTGAGATTTTCACTACGGTGCTTGAGAAACCTTTTCAACTTCTACACCTTCACTTCAGATCACTCTTGTTCTTAAAACATGAATTCCTTTAGCCTTAGGAAACTTAAAGATTTTACTAACTTGCCTCAAAAGGCAAAAACTTATTTTCTTAGCCTCAACCGACTTACATCAATTCACTTAATCTAACATATAATAAGAACTTGAGAATGTTACAAATGATGGTGTAGTGTTTGGGATCACTTTACAACTCAACTTAAACACGAGATCGATTGATACAAAACACACTCTAAATATTGACCAACATGTAATTTTAGAGTTGTAAGATAGTTAAAGTGTGTTATTTTAGCTTTAATGATTTGAAATCCTTTGCATTTATAGATGATCAAGGACTTCATTCTAATGTAGGAAGTTAAATATGAGCGTTGGACATGTCTCGTTGCATATAGTATGTTGGAGAAGCTTACTTTTACTTTCTTATTCATTATCTTCACCTTCAGAACATCACGATCTTACTTGACGATGTTTTGGTCAGATCATTTTCACCTTTATGAAGAGAAATATTGAACTCATTTTTTGTGGATGATCTTTTTAGAATGTTATGATAATGTATGAATAAAAGATAATTAAACGGATTTAAATTTGGAAGAGATTAAAACCGCGTGTTATTTTTTTTTTAAAAGGACACAAATATACCACTTTTTTGTATGAGGCTGAAACAGGAAATTCATTATATTTATAGGGATTGACACTTATATAACCCTAAAAAATACAGTGACAAACTCAAAAATAATTAATTGATCAAAGTAATTTTCCCACGCGTTGAAACGTATCTTACCCTTCAAACTTGACACTCAATCTCGAACCCATAGAATATGGAAATGGTTGATGAATAAAACTCCTCCTTGAATCCAACCATGAAAATACAAAACTGTTAAATCTATTGAAGCAAATTTTTTTGCCTCTATTATGATCATATCCAGCTCGAAAGTTTAGTCTTTACAGTTACACGCAGAGAGTATCTGATTTACACCGAAAGAACACACCTCCTTGGATTCACACCAAGAAGTAATCCCAAGAATTTAAAAGGAGTAACCAATGTTATGTTTCTCATTGCAAAATTAACTTTCAACCGGAGGCTAATTCAAAGCCATTTAGAATGGCTTTAATTATCCTTAAATTATTCAACTGTCCTTATAAATATGAAATGATATTAAAAATATTTAATTAATATTTAATTTTTTAATTAAGACTACATGGGGTAAAATTGAGAGAAAAAAAATATGAAAATCTATAAACTTCAAGCCATTTGAAGGAGCTTATCTATTTATCTATATATCTTTGAATTAGAAACTTGAGTTAATCATATGCAAACATTATGCCTATGTGACACTTCTAAAAGAGCTTATTTTCACTCTTTTATTATATCTTCTTATAATAATAACAACACTATTGAAACTTAGTCACCCTGTTTATTATTCACTCCACTATACCAATCAATTTAATGTCTAATTTTTTTTTTTTGGTACAAATTTAATGTCTAATTTTAATGATACAAATCTAAAACATTTTCTAAAAGTCAAAAAATTTGAGGAAGAAAATAAAAGTAAATTGCCCGTTGGAAGACTTTAAAGGCCAAATACGTAACTGTAATTTTCATAAGTGTTTGTCATAATTCAGTTTTTTTATAAGCAGCATATTATCTTTTCACAAGTAAGTAGAATGATTCTGATATATTTAAAATCATGTAAACAAGCTGTCACAAAATTGATCATTTACTTTGATGTTGTCCTTTTCTTAGCGAGAGAAGAGAAATACTTCACATCATTTTGTGGAGAGTACTATCTTAAATTCTAAATTGAGTCATTCTTAAGCTTGGATTGTGCCTACGTGGCACCTCTAAATTTTTTCATTTTTTTTATCTTATTTTATTCTACTATCTATATGTATATATACTTGATTATTGTTGTGAAGTTAAATAAGTCCTAATTCATAAGTTACACTTTTTTATTAATTGCCACAAGCAACCATTTCATATTAACGTGCACATTAAAATGAATAAAGTGACATTTACATATTGAAAGAAAGAATGTGAAAACTCTCCCTCTTCCATTCTCTTGATTTTAGTTGTACCAATCAATCTCTCCTTAAACATGTTTATTGGTTAATTCACACCCCTGATCACGCATATATAACGACATTCTTGAGTTGGATACTTCATCTTACATTCATAGTATCTTTTTTTTAAGTATAATATATATATTATATAATATTAGTGTGTGATTTAATTTCCTCTATTATCATAGGATTTGTCAAATACTTTGTGTACCAATAGTCAAACAACATAACATTGTATTTTCTAAGTCTTCATGAACATGAATCACCACACCACCATGAAATATTGTAGAAATCATCAACACAGAAGAAAGGATTTAGTGGGGAGACTCATTTGAGTTCATGGCCAATTTGCTTTAGACTATGAAATTCGTGCGATAAGGACTCGCTCCTTCATCAACCATGATGATTGTTAGAGCATATTGTATATCTTCAATGCCGTGAATTGGGTGAGTTTATAGTGTTGGTTTTTTGAAAATTTTAAAAATGATAATAATACACGAATCAAACATTACCATCATGTAAGCATTCATAGAATCATATCACTATATGACTATATTTCTTCAACGAAAAAAATCACTATATGACAATATATTTGGTCATATGGATGATTTTTTTTTAAAGGAAGTCATGTGGATGATATTATTTTTTATTTAATATTTTTTTGAATTATGTGATTGACAAACATAATATATGCCAAAATAAGACGCTGGATTATGTGAATTCAGAAATGATCAGTTAATTTTTATTTTTTTTCATTTCATTGCAACACATGCATTTTATTATATTCTTTGATCTTACAAGACATCAACTCTAATTATTTTTATGCACCTTTTTAGGTTATCCAGATTCGCAAATTGTAATTGTTTGTTTACTTTTATAATTTTATAAGACATCAACTCTAATAATTTTTGTGCATATTTTTTCGAGGCGAACACTTTTTTGTTTAAAAATATAAATTAGTGATTTTTTTCAATTGATGTAAGCTTTCAGTCATTGTGAGAACTTTGTTTGTATTTTCTTTTCAAATTGTTCAATGGTTGCTTTACCTTGACAATTTTATTTTGAATAAATATTTTATAAGGTTAATATGTTTAACTCCCTTCACACATACCAACTTTAAGTTTTAATCCCTCTAAAATTTTCTTTCAATTTTTTGTCATCAAAATTTGTTTTCAATTTTGCAAAAGTTCAAACGTTTCTTGTTCCAACTTCTTTTTTTCACAAAATGTCATTGATAAGACAATAAAATATCATTAGTTTGATAATTTAACTATTTAATCTTAAACTTAAAAACATAAAACCATGATTTCTTAAAATTTTAGAATCTGATTGATTTGGTCTTAACATATAGCTTTGAACGAACGAGTAACTTTTGTACTCCTTAGTCTTTCAATCTGCACAGATACCCAAAACACCTAAACCATCGAAACTATTTTGCATCATGTCTATGTTATTGAGTTTTATACTCACTTTTTAGATAAAGATAAAATAATATTAATATTTTTACATATTCAAGAATAAAATTACTTTATTAAAAAATTATCTAATTCAAATTTTTAGATTGAACCTTTTGTTTTTAGGCTTCTATTGTATTGATGTGTCGTATTTTAGAAAAGTTTCTCATCTCTCATTAAACATCCAAACAATTATGTTTAAATTTTAAAAATTCTACATTGAAATGATATTAAAAACCCCGTTAAAAAAACTAATTGAATTACCCATTAAAATAACATTTATATGTAATATATATGTTAATGAACGTTTTGACTTTTCATCACAATTATTATTTTTTTCATATGTAAAAATATTTTAAGTACATATTTTGATCAACCCGTGCAACACATGGGTTATATACCTAGTAAAAACTGATATAAGATAGTAAAAATAAGCTATAAATTCATGAGAAAATTATTATTCTCAGACTCGTTTTTTTCACGACAACCTGACTCTTTTTTTTAAGGGACAACCGTGGGTTTCTTGTTTAGAATAATTACGGTTCATTTAACATATTTTTGTAATAATATAATTGAAATAAGAGAGAACAAGAAAAATTGTTTGTTGTAGGGACCAACTTACTTCACTGAATCAATTTCAAGAGTATTTTGCGCATAAGTGTAAAATTTGAGAGGAGTATTTGCTCATAAAGTTATAATGTGTGAGGGTTTATGTGAATGCCACTGTTAAAAAAACCAACCAGTTTTTTTCTTCTTAATTTTTTGTTGCCTTTTTGTCTAATTTGAATGGAATGGAGTATTTACAATTTTGAGTTATCGTTGAAATTTGGGGCCTAGTTCAACCTTACAAAATCGGTTTGTATGTTGGGGAGTGTCTCCTCTTTATAAACTCTCATCAAGAGTCATATCTAATCTATGTGAGACTAAATCCACCCCCTCAAAGCCAACAAGCCAACAACTCAGATGTCGCAATTAGGCGACTAGGGACAGATCGTAATAAAGGTGGAATTTTCAACACACCTTGTATAATAGTGTTGGGGAGGCCATTTGAAGGTATTATGTATTGTATTTGTTTGACAAGGTGGGTTTGATTTGATTCCCAAAAAGGAAAAAGATATGTAGACACCCTTTTTTATACACCACATGTATCAGGGGTATTTTAGTAGTTTCGCATCATCACCCTTTTTCATATATTCTTTCAATGTTTTTGCCACAAGCCACGAACGTGTGTGGGTGTCAAAGGGTGTATACCACCTAAGGTGTTCATGTATAAGGGCTCAACCATAAATAAGTAAAGTTGTGGGAATCTTTCATGCTAGGGGGACATAACACAGAGTAAGGATAGTCTTTTTTCTTTAGTTCTTGTTTGTTATTTGCTGCTCTTCTAATCTTTTTTATAAGAGATAAATATGTTAATAAAAGCTGATGTATGCAGTCTATATTATGAATCAGATACATCAATTTTTGTTGATTTGTTTATTCTTATAAAAAAGTTTAAAGAGAGTATTTGGATGGGTATCTGACGCGTGAGCGTGATTAATACGTTTCGTTTTTCTAGAGAAATAAAATAAACATAACAATAAAGGTCAAGCTCCATAGAAAGGAAATTAAAATCAATCAAATAAAATTATTGTCCGAAAAAATCAAGCCAATAAAATCGATATTTTCACACGATTCTTCAGATCTTTATATATCTTGGTTCATTCTTCGTGATCATTTCCAAGTTATTGATGACAGATGGGAGACTCGTGCTTGTACAAGCCCACCTTAAGAGGGAAGTAATTAAGAATCCAAATCCATTTTTTTAAAAGAAGAATGCAAATCCTATATATTCAGAATATATAGAAAAATTAATAAGAATAATTCGTTTGGGTGTGGGCACTTTGCACGCTTCATACTTCAATAATATCTCGCTAGTAGATAATATGATTGATCATTTAAATTAGTCGGTTTTTAAGGATACCAAGGTTTTAAAATAAAATATATTTTTTTCAATGTATCCCACAAATACTAATTAATTATAGTCACCACCCGAAAAATATATGTTTAAAATGAAATTTCACATAACAGCATGAAATGTTTGTTCAGTGGTAAAAATTTATTCTTCTAATCTCAAAGAACTGTGTTCAAATTTGCTTGAGGATAACTTTAAAATGACCCTTATATTTACTTTATTTAATTTAATAAAAATTTCTGCCTACCTCTTTTTATTTTATTTTTTATAAAAAAATTATTTTCTACCACACATTTGTGTTTGTAGTTCAATTGTTCGTGATTGGCCTGGCCCGTTAAATTTGTATTCCCATTGCATTCTTTGAAAAGAAAAAAATATGGCCATTTGATAACAATTTGATGTTGAAACTTGGATCCACGTTAATATTTGATAATAGTTGTGGATATTTTTTGGAGAACTGTTGTGGATTTTGTAGATAATCGTTGAAAATATATAATTTTAGATTTATTTAGTAGTGGGTAAGATATGGGTCCATTTCATTTTCAAAATTTAGAGGTCCTCTTGTATTTTTTGTTCTCTTTTCACAAAGGTTTACTTGCTTTTGAGGCATGGGGAGGAAAGATGCGTATGTTTTTTTTTGTGCAATGGAAAGATGTTATATTATCTGTCAAAAAAAAAATGTTATATTAAAAGTCCTAAGAATTGAATGTACCCCATTCCAACTAAAAAGATACATTGAAGGAAATAAACATAATGACATATCACTATCGCATCAAGGAAAAATATTTCTATTTTCAAATTAATTTCTTTTTAGACAGATTTTTTTTTAATTTCTTTTCACCAATATACTTTCTAAACTTTAATTAAAGAGGTAAATCATGTAAATTAAAGAGTGGGAAGATGTGCCACTAAAAATATAACTCGGGGATCAAAAGTTTACCGGTATAAAATTATAAGAATTATAGCATGCATATTGTTTTTATATTTTCTAAACCGTTTCCTTTTTATCCAAAAAGAATAAAGTTGAATAAGGTATTAGAGAAGGAATTCTCCCTTTTTTCATCCATAGGAAAGAAGCAAAGAATTGCTAGCCATTATAGTTGAAATTATATATTATTCGATTGGCACCTCAGATTTAATTTGAAAGACAAGAGCTAGTAGCTTCCCTTTGTTTGCTTCCAAAATCAATAAAATGCCAATTAACACTATAGTAGTCATATGTCATGACATAATTTGATTGATTCCATCCTCATCACTACTCACCCCTTAGCCTCTCTACATGGTCCCAATGATCGAGCTAGCCCATGATCACGATAGAGAACCCTAATATGAAAGTGAGAGAGAAAGGTTCTATATTTTATGACTAATATTTAATTAGTCTTTTTTTGCTTCTAAATGAGGACAAATTAAGCCATATATATGTGACCCCAAAATAATAAGGCATTTAATAGTTTAAAGGAGAAAGGTCATGGGTCGTGCTCGTGCTCTCACTATTAGAAATATTTGAATGGGATGATATCTAACTAATTTGGTTTGTTTTTGGTACGTAACTGGCTGCAAAGCAAGACATCATCTATTGATAATACATTGAATTGCATTAGTCGTGGCTGCTAATAATCCTTGATTTTGTACAATTAAACGTCAAATTTTCTTGCTCATGTTATAATATTACTAGAAAGAGTGATTTGATGGTTTGAGCTAGAGTTGGAGGGGAGAAAGTCTAATATAGTCACAACCCAAAATAATTTTTTTTAGACACACTCACATAAAATGAAAAAGTTAAAACAAAAATAAATTAGTCACATCAATTAATATCATTTAATTTTATTCTCATTTAATTATTATTATTATTATTATTATTATTATTATTATTATTATTATTATTATTATTATTATTATTATTATTATTATTATTATTATTATTATTATTATTATTATGTTTTGTGACTGTGCCCAAATTTTGTTCTTAACCCAAATTGCTCTTCTCCATACTCATTCAGTTTGGGATTTTGGAATGGTTTCTTTATCATTTGGGAAGGTAACACAACAGATTGAAATTGATCTAGTACTTTGGAAATTTTGTTGAATTAAATTCTAATGCAAGTTTTCTCCTTTAATGGAGTCAAATTTCTTTTCTTTTGTGGTCCACTAGTTACGTGTTTTCGAATGATTTTATATAAGTATTCATTTATTCCTTTTCTCTCTGGATCAAAACTCCTTTTATTATGATTGCAATGGTAATTTCTAGTGCACACTCCACTCGGAAAATAGAACATCAATTTGGCACCGCCAATTTTATTTTAACATAGAAAATAATTTTATTTTATTTTTTCTTCAAAATTTAAAAAAAAAAAATATTGATAAATCAATAATACAAATGATGATGGGAGACGGCCGACCACCCTAGCTTCAACGCCGACCTCTGTGGGTCATTAGAGTTTTGCTGCCAACAATTTATCAAAGCTCCATCGCAAGACCGATGGAACTCCCTCGACCGACCATCATCAACCACCACCATTGGTGGATACCAAAGGCATGTATATCTACTATTACTCGATTGCAATACATGTGAAGTTAAATGAAAACGTCTCATAGATGCCTCAATCTAAATCCAAACTAGAGACTTTTTTAGGGCTCAGAAAACACTTATATTTACCTTCTTTTAAACATATTAGCAGACTTGGATTCAAAATGACAGGATTCAATGTCCTCTTTTAATCACTCATTATTTTATATTTTTTTTAATAAATAGAACAAATAATCATTTTGGTCACCGAAAATGTAATGGATAACTACAATAATCCTTCAATACATAAATTTTTTTAAAATAGTCTCTGACCGTGTATTTTGTTAGTTAAAATAATCTATAACGTTAAAATAGTCATTCGTTGCTGACATTTACTCTTTTGATATAAAGACTGAAATGTCAGTAAGTAAATACTTATATGGACTGATATGACAATAAATAATTATACTGAGAGATCGATATGACAATATTAACTAAGTATTTTAACACCAGAGACTATTTTGACTACAAATTACACAATCAAATACTATTTTGAAATTTCGATACATGACAATATGTAAATACTTATATGGACTAATATGATAATAAATAAGTATATTGAGAGATCGATATGACAATATTAACTGAGTATTTTAACATCAGAGACTATTTTGACTACAAATTACACAATTAGATACTATTTTGAAATTTCGATACATGATAGTATGTAAATACTCATATGGACTAATATGATAATAAATAAGTATACTGAGAGATCGATATGACAATATTAACTAAGTATTTTAACATCAGGGACTATTTTGACTACAAATTACACAATCAGGTACTATTTTAAAATTTCGATACATGACAGTATGTAAATACTTATATGAACTGATATGATAATAAATAAGTATATTGAGATATCGATATGACAATATTAACATATCATTTTAACATGAGACTATTTTAACTACAAATTGCACAAGAGTGAACCATCAAATTCGTCCTTGAATTTTCACGCGTCGGCCAACTTCGTCCCTCAATTATGCGAAATATCAACTTAGTCCCTGAATTTGTCAGACATCCGTCAAAAAGGTCCCTCCGTCCAAGTGCTCCGTTAGCCATGCTGATCTGTCGCCCTGCATGCTGTGTTGTCTTGTACGCGTGGCAAGAAGGAAGCCACGTGTTCAGGGACTAATTTGATTGAATTGGAAAAAGTTGAGTTTTCACATTTCAATTTTTTTTTTCTTCTGCTTTTCCCATTTTGCCCCTGC